>Ga0209596_1001098_pt1 | contig 23984 bp, 23 predicted proteins | sample M_130807_MF_Meta_FD_187314 | JGI IMG/M metagenome (GOLD analysis project Ga0209596, IMG submission 187314) | Freshwater microbial communities from Lake Montjoie, Canada to study carbon cycling - M_130807_MF_MetaG (SPAdes) (version 2) | ecosystem: Environmental > Aquatic > Freshwater > Lake...
CGTTGGTGAGTTGGTCGATTCGAGCGAGTGCTCCTAAGGCTGCCTCACGGATTGAACCATGTTCATGCGACAGCGATTGTTGAATCAATTGTGAGTCGCCAGTGTGTCCAGCAATCACGATCGCTCGACGAAGTTCGGCGATTTCTGGGCTGTCGGAAGCACTCACAGTCGTGAAATGACATTCGTAACGAGGAACGACAGCACGGTGGCAATCACGATGGCGGCCACAATTCCACCGATCAATGCAATGGCGCCGAGACCAGTTGCATCCAAAACTTTTCTCGCCACGGTTTCGCTGATTTCAGGTGCCGGTGCATTCAGTGGGTTTGACTGATCGAGCAGACGTTGTGAGTTTTGCGCCAATTCAGAGTCGGTGCGTGGCGAAGTGGGCAAATTTCTGGCAGGCTTGCGCCACCCGATAACGAGCAGTGCCAACATGGCTAAGCCAGCGATGAGGCCAAGGCGGGTGGAGATTTCAGTGAGTGACACGCAGACAGAAAAGGTACTCGCCCCACAGGTGGTTGCGCCGTCGTTACGCGCTCAAGTTGTGGCGATTCCTTTTGTGACAGTCGCCTTTTTGCTGATCGTGACGATTCTCATTGCCATGGTTTGGCCACTGCAAAGATATGAAACTGCCCCGGGGCGAGCGACCTTGGTGGGTTCGAGGCTCAGCATTGATGGTTCCCAAGTTGTGGTGTTTCGGCCCGAGCGCGGAGTTCGTTTTGTGACTGCGCTTGGGACTCAACTGAATCCGTTGCAGGCATTTATGGGCTGGGCTGACCCATTTGTGAACGTTTTGACCTGTGAAGAACGTTTTGGTGATTGCAATCCAATTCAAAGCCGCGAAGTGCAGTTGGGGGCGATGGCTAATGCCAAAGAAATAGCCGCATATATCGCGTTGTCGTATCTTGGTTTTGCTGCGACTTTCCAAGAAGGTCCTGCTCAAGTGGCAGGTTTTGACGCGTCTGTATGTCCCGATGACGCTCCTCAACAAAGAGCATGCAAGGTACTTGCGGTGGGTGATGTCATTACATCGATTGACATCGGCGACGGGCCAATTGAAGTCACTGTCATTACAACGTTGTCTGAAGTACTGAAAAACGCCAAATCTGGAGATATTGCGATACTTGAAGTGATCCCGCTCACTAACGATGGACCAGGGACTCTGAAAAGTGTTGAAGTTGAGCTGCTGCAGAGTCCAGACGATGCCACGCGAACTTTGATTGGGTTTAGCGCTCGAGACACTCGAACGGTGCAATTGCCGTTCACTGTCAACTTTGATACCGACGAGATCGGTGGACCATCAGCGGGTTTGTCCTTCACATTGGCGCTGATTGACAATTTGACGCAAGGCGAACTCGTTCCGCCTCAAGGGGTCGCAGTGACTGGCACCATTGAAGATGATGGGACTGTCGGGGCAATTGGTGCCCTGGTCCAGAAATCGATCGCCGTCAAAAAATCAGGTGTCAAATACTTCTTAGTGCCAACAGATCAAGGCCCAGACGACATCGCGGCGGCCCAAGCGGCGGTTGGGGCCGCCGTCAAAATCCTTCCCGTTGCCACCCTGGACGAAGCTTTGGCAGCTCTCATCGAGATCGGCGGGGATCAGGTCGTCGCTCCTGTTCAGCAAGGGTGAAGTGACAAGCAATTTGGGCAAAAGCCCTGATTGCCACCCTTAATCCACCGATATTTCGTACTCTCTTGTGAATGGCTATCTCTTTTTCGCGACCCGACCCCTCGTCGCCGACCGCCGTCGCCGGCGCCACCTTCCCTTCTTCTCGTCGTGGTTTTGACCAAAACGAGGTCCGTGACTTTTTGCGGATGGTTTCGGCTGAAATCTCACGCCAGCAAGAACGCATCACTTTCCTCGAGCGTGAACTACTGAATTCTCAGCAGGCCGGATCTGCCCCGCAGATTGAGCTCAACGAAGAAACGATTACCGAACTCCTTGGCGAAGAGACTGCCCGCATTGTGCAAGCTGCTCGTGAGGCTGCGGGCAAGATCAAGGTTCGTTCTGAAGAAACTGCGACGCGACTCGTTCGTGAAGCCACCGATGAAGCAGCCCGCGTTCGCGAAGATGCCGAACTTGAGGCGGCTCGAGTCCGGCAAGATGCGGCATCTGATGCTGAAGCCGAAATCTTGATGGCTAAGCAACAAGGTCGCGACATGGTGAATGAAGCTCGTGCTTATCGCGAACGAGTTCTTGCTGATGTTGCGCGGCGTCGTGAATTAGCTCGTGAGCAAATTGAAGATTTGATGCACGGTCGTGACCGCATCGTTCAAGTGTTTGACCGCGCCCGTATTGCAACCGAAGATGTGTTGCGCGAACTAGATGATGTTGCCGAAGAACCAAGTGAATTCGTTAATTTGGCGCCAACAACTGGACCGATTCCGATCATTGTTCAAGCCGATGAAATTGAAGCTCGCGAGGCAATGCGACCTGCGGTTTCGTCTGCTCCAGTCTTTGCCCCATACGACCAAGATGAAGATGTTGCAGTTATGGCCGAAGAAGTCGTTATTGATCGCTCTGCGTTGATTGAAGACGTTGTCGTTATTGAAAAGCCTGTTGTTGAAGACGAAACTCCGATCGCTCCTGTGATTGAACTTGTTGTCGAAGCGCCGGTGTCAAACGTGGTTTCACTTTTCGCCCGCCAAGAAGTGCAAGCCATCGACATGGATGATGAAGATCTTGATGACGAAGATGATGTCAATGATCCGCCACTTGTGATTGTTGAACCCAAGGCAAGGGTCGCTGTTCCGCCAGCCGATGATATTTTCGCTAAGTTGCGTCGTTCCGGAGCGGATTCGGTTGCCCAAGAAGTTGCATCAACTCAAGTCAAAAAGGCTGAGCCGAAAAAAAAGACCACTGAAAAGGTCGTTGAAAAGACGACTGAAAAGGTCGTTGAACCAGTCGTTGAAAAAGCCGTTAAACCAATCGTTGAAAAGACGGTTGAAGAAATCGCAGCTCCAACGCCTTTTGAACTTCGCGATGAGGCTCTCGCCCCGGTTATTGCTGCAATGTCGCGCCGATTAAAGCGAATACTCGCCGATGAGCAAAATGAAGTTCTTGATATTCTGCGCGGAAAGCTTCCAGTGAAAACTCTTGATGCCATTGTTGGTCCGAAAGTTGATCACTCGGCGCGCCTGATTGAGGCGCTCGAAGCCTCATTAAAGGCCGCTGCTTCGGCTGGCGCTCAGTCTTTGAGCGACGCATCGGACAAAGAAGTTCAAAAAATGGTTGCGACACAAATGGCGGCGATTAATGAGTACGTCATTGCAACGGTGGTCGTACCTTTGCGTGAACGTTTGAGTCGAAGCATTTCTCAGGCTTCGGGCGACAATGCCGAACTCACATCACTCGTGCGACTGGTATATCGCGAGTGGAAGAATCAGCATGTTGATACTCAAGTTGACAATATTGCCCAGACCTCGTTTGGTCGAGGTGCTTTTGCTGCGTTAACACCAGGTGAGAAAATTTGTTGGAAGGTTGATCCCAACGGACCGGCCTGTGCTGATGCTGAAGATAATTCGCTTGCGGGATTTGTCGGTGCAGGTGAGGCTTTCCCCACAGGTCACACCCACGCACCAGCCCACGCTGGCTGCCGCTGTGCGCTTGTTCAGCAATAGAACTAGTCTCATCGTGTGAAACCTTCTTCGGATTTACCTCGTAGCCCGCGCCGCCCCAGAAACCCCAATCAGCCTGCCTGGATGTCAAAGGGTCGGATTGCACTTTTTGTCGTTGCCGCGGTTGTCCTCGTTCTCTTTTTGTCGGCACGCACTCTCGCCAACTTCTACGTCGACTTGTTGTGGTTTCGGTCAGTTGAGCGTGGCAACGTCTACTGGACGGGGATTAAGTCGAAGATATTTCTCGGAGCGATATTCAGCGTTGGTTTCGCCATTGTTTCATTCATCAGTTTGACCCTCGCAGAACGTCTGTCTCCGAAAGAACTTCCGACCGGGCCCGAGCGTGAAGTGGTTGAGCGATTCAAGATGATCGTTGGACGGCGCACTCGCTTATTGCGAATCGCAATTTCAGTTCTATTTGGTTTGTTGGTTGGCTTGCCCGCAATGGCGCAATGGCAGGATTGGTTGCTTTTTAAGAATTCGCAATCGTTCGGAATCAATGATCCGTTGTATGGCGTTGACGTTGGGTTCTATGTATTCAGACTTCCGTTTTTGACATTCATGGTCGACTGGGCATTCGCTGCTGCCGTGATGATCACGCTTCTCACTGTTGTGATGCATTTTTTGAATGGTTCCATTCGGGTGCAAACGGCTGGTGACCGAATCTCTAAAGGGGCGCGGATTCATCTCAGTGTCCTCTTCTCAATCATCGCCGTCATTAAGGCCGCTGATTATTGGTTGCAGCGTTTCGAATTAACTGTTTCTGGCCGAGGCGTTGTTCAAGGAGCTACTTACACCGATGTGAACGCGCAACTTCCGGCGATCAACTTATTGATCTTGGTGAGCTTGCTCGTAGCAGTTCTCTTCTTGTCGGGCATTCGATTTGGTGGTTGGCGATTACCGCTGTTGTCGATGGCACTTTGGGTGGTCGTGGCCATAGTTGCCGGAACTGTTTATCCGGCAGTGATTCAACGTTTCGTCGTTCAGCCAAATGTGACAACTCGCGAATATGCCTATATCGGTCGAAATGTCACCGCAACGCGTGCTGCCATGGGAATTGACAAAGTTGAAACGATTTCTTTGACATCAGGGACTGTGACTGATGCGGAAGTGGCTCAGGATCCCGCTCCTTTGGCTGACTCGCGTTTACTTGACGTATCAGAAATGAAAGATCGCTACTCGCTCGACCAAGGACTTTTTGCGTTCTATGCGATCAACGATCTTGACGTTGATCGCTATGAAGTTGCCGGCCGTTCGCAGCAGACGATGGTTGCCGCTCGCGAACTCAACCCAGACGGCATTCCAAACAAAACTTGGGTATCCAAGCATTTGATCTATACCCACGGTTGTGGTGTTGTTGCGGCAAGTGCCTCGCAAATTACTTCTGACGGTCGCCCGATTTACCAGGAGATCGCTACTGAAAAACCGCAGTTGTATGTAGGGACACAACAGCCCGGTTACGCAATTGTCAATACGAAACAAGTTGAACAAGCGTGTCCGAATACAGATGCGACCCCCTATGAAGGTTCAGGTGGAATCGTTCTCGATTCGGCGACAAAGAAACTTGCCTACGCAATTCACTTTGGTGAATTTAACTTGTTCGGTTCAAGTTTGATTACCAAAGAATCTCGCCTCATTGATATTCGAGATGTGAGTGACAGAGTTTCAAAGGTTGCACCTTTCTTGCACCTTGATGCCGATCCGTACCCTGTTGTTGACGGCGGAAAAGTTCTTTGGGTCATTGACGCATTCACGACCACATCCCGTTACCCGTATGCACAAGAGGCCAATACCGACAATCTCACTGCAGGCTCAGGCCTCAAGCACAATTTCAATTACGTGCGCAACAGCGTGAAGGCAGTTGTTGATGCGTATGACGGCTCAGTGGTTTTGTACGTCGTTGATCCAACTGACCCAATCGTGCGAGCATGGTCAAAAGCCTTTCCTGGACTCTTCACGTCGGCCGATCAGGTTCCTGCGACATTGCGCGCACACTTCCGTTATCCCGAAGACCTTTTCCGGGTGCAGACGAATCTCTATGGTCGCTACCAGTTCACCGACACCGACGCGTTCTTTAATCGTGACTCGGCATGGAGTCTTGCCCAAGCAGCTCAGCGTCAGCCAGAAGTTGCAGTGACGACTGCTGGTGACGTCACTGCAGCGACAGGTGCAACGTCACAAGCAGACACTGGCAACGTGGCTGATGCAAACGTGGCGCGTTTCGAGCCGTATTACACCTTGTTCCATTCGCCCGACACAGTCGGTTCAACTGTTGCGCCGACCTTTTCGTTGATTCGCCCGTTTGTTCCATTCTCATCTGATGACACGCGAAAAGAACTGCGTGCGTTCATGGTGGTCTCAAGTGATCCCGAAACATACGGCCAACTGAAGGTCTATAAGTACGACGGCACCCTGCCGGCTGGACCGGCAACAGTTTCTGCTGAATTGAGCAGTAATCCGAGTATCTCGCCAGTGATTACTTTGCTCAACCAACAAGGCTCTCGAGTCATTCTTGGTCAACTGCAAATTGTTCCGGTGGGCAAAGGTTTGATTTGGGTTCAGCCACTGTACGTACGACCAGATGACTCTGGATCTAAGCAAGTTTTCGTGCGACGAGTATTGGCATGGTATGACGGCGAGGCAGTCATCGGTGACACTTTGACCGAAGCGATCAATCGCCTTTTCCCGAAGGCAAAGGTCAACTTAGGTGAGGTCGTTGGCGACTCTGGTTCGAACACTGGTACAGATGGCGGTACTGACACTGGTACCGGAACAGATACGGGCACTGATCCAAGCACCACGCCAGGAACCGATACCGCAACGACTGATCCAGTTGTGTTGCTTGAAGAGGCGCAGACATTGTTTGACGAAGCCGATGTTGCCTTGCGCGATGGCGACCTAGGTACTTATCAGAGCAAGGTCGACGAGGCCCAGGCGTTAATTGCCAAGGCTTTATCTCAACTGAGCGCTTAGAACTCAAAGTAGTGAGGTGAGTTGATCAACGCTTTTTGTTGATCAACTCAACAACTTCAGCCAAGTCTTGACGGAAGGCAATTTGGTAGCGAGCTTGTTCTGTGGCAAGTCGAACCTGATCAACATTGGCGGCATCGGTGCGTTGTCCCAAAGAATCAATATCGCTTGAGAGCTCGCCGAGTTGATGCGTGACTTCAGATCCAACTTGAGTGACGCGAGCGTTGAGGCTGATGATCTTTCCGTCAACTTCTTCAAGGCGTAGCGATTGCTCGGAGTCAACTGCATTGATTGCGGCCAACTCTGAGCGCAATTGAGCGAGTTGCTCGCGTAATTCGGCGACTTCGGCCGGATCGACCAGAGGGGTCTTTGGTGTGCGCTTGAACAATCCCATGCGCCTTCTACCGTACTGCTCTGGTGCATTGCATCAGGGTTTTTTGCGAGCGATGACGATCACGCTGAGACCAAAGGGGAGTGACACCAGGTGTAATAGTTGTCGCTCAATTCGGGCGATGAAACCAAGAAGTCCAAAAAGTCCTGAAGCGTTGTTGTCGAGATCGCTCATGGATTCACTTTTTTCTAGTTTTGATTTGAACCATGCTGGAAGAACAAGAAATGAATACGCCCCAGTTGATCGAACGATGTCGAGGTTGGCTTGCCGTGCGAGCTGTTCAAGATCACCCCGGCTGAATCGGCGTGCTGCATGTGTGACTCGATCGTGGCTGCGACGAAGTGAACGAACACCTGGTTCCATCAGACATACCAAACCACCAGGTTGCACAACTCGTGCCATTTCGCGAACTGCAGCACCGGGATCGGTCACTTCACCGTGGTACAAGACGGTGACACAGAGTGCGGCATCTACGAAGTCATCAGGTAGGTCAATCGCTGAAATATCGCCCTGAATCAATTGGGCGTCGGGATGTGCTTGACGGTATAAATTCAGTGCTTCGGGCTCGGTGTCGAGGGCGATCACTAAACCGAGATCGGCCAGCCAAGCACCAGTTGCTCCAGTGCCGCATCCGGCATCAAGAAAGCGTCGAGGAGATGATTGATCAACTTCTCGTAATTCACTGACAATGAATTGGCGTAGCAACTTGCGCGTTGCTTGGTACCACCAATGGATTTGTTCAACTTCGGCCATTCGGCGGTATTCGGTTGAGTCCATAACTGAGATCACCATTTTCCGAATGAAACGTAAGTTCTCTTACCTCGAGGTCATAAAACTCTTACACTAGAACGCATGGCCACCGTGGATGTCTCACCAGCCTCCACTTTGCCTCGGCTGAAATCTGTTGTTGAATCGTGGTATATCCCGATTTTGGCTTGGATCATTTCGCGAATGATCGGGGTTATGGGGCTGGTCGTATGGCCAACAGCCGAAGGTAAGTGGTTCAATAGCTTTGGGCTGACATACATGGATGGTGGGTGGTACCGCATCATCATGACGATCGGGTATCCAAATGGACCGTTGTCAGACTTCAGTACATCTTGGCCCTTTTCTCCGTTGTATCCGTTTGCGGCCGATTTACTGACTCGACTGGGAGTGCCCGTTGGCCCATCTCTCATTCTGGTGTCCTGGATTTTTGCCTTAGTGGCACTCGTTGGAATTTGGGAATTGACACGTGCGCGTTTTGGTCAGGCGGTGGCGCGCAATGCAGTTTGGTGCCTAGCACTTTTGCCAGGCGCAGTTGGACAGGTGCTTTCTTACAGCGACAGTATGTTTGCCGCTGGTTTGGTTTGGCTGCTGGTCGTTATTGATCGCATTGTTGCAAAATATGATGTCGCACAACAACGAATCAATCATCAATGGTGGCTCGCCGGATTATTGTCCTTGGTCGTTACTGCGAGTCGACCTAACGGTATTTTGGTATTGATTGCTGTTGTATGCGCGGTTTGGATGTCGCAGCGGCAGTTGATCAATTTTGTGGCCACAACATTGCCGTCAATATTGTTTTTTATCTCGTGGATGGTTTATTGCAATAACAAAACTGGTGACCCTCTTGCATTTTTGACCGCAAAGAACACGTGGCTTGAGACAACTATTGTTGACTTTCTCTCAGACCCTTTTGAACGTCCAGCGATAGTCCTTCATGTCGTAACTTTCACGATTGCTGGACTAATCGCATTCTTTGCCATCAAGAAAGTTCCCATTTGGTGGCACGTCGTCTGGGGTGTCTTGCTGATCCCTTCTCTCATTGTGGGGGTTGAGGGACTGGCCCGATATGTGTCTTTGGCGATACCGATGTCAGTACTCATCGCAATCTCAATCTCGCAATGGTCGAAATTGCTTCGGTCGGTATTTTTTGTTGCCGCTGCGAGTTCGATGTTGTTTCTTGCTGTCAATGTTGTGAGGTCAGCATGGGTACCTTGAACCAATTTGCCGGTTCAACGTGTCTGGTCACGGGGGGCCTTGGCTTCATTGGCTCGAATATGGCTAATTCTTTGGCCGTGGCTGGCGCGCAAGTTCGTGTTTTAGATGCGTTGATCAAACAGCACGGTGGAGATGAACGCAACATCGATTCATCGCTCAACACAATCAGTGTTGTTCGCGGAAACATTGCTGATGGCGATGTAGCGGAGCAACTTCTTGAGGGAGTTGATTTTGTTTTTAACATCGCTGGCCAAGTGAGCCATCACGAGTCAATGATTGATCCAATGCGCGATGCTGAACTTAATGTGATGGCACAATTGAAATTTCTTGAATCTGTTCGTCGGTCTCGTCCATCAGCAGTGGTCGTGTATACATCAACGCGCCAGGTGTACGGCACACCCCAGTACTTGCCCGTAGATGAGAAACATCCAACGGTGCCCCGTGATATCAACGGTGTGAACAAACTTGCTGGCGAAAATTATCACCGCCTGTACGGAACAGTTCACGGTTTAAAAACTGTGTCATTGCGACTCAGCAATGTCTTTGGACCTGGGCAAAGTTTGCAAAAAACAGGATTGGGATTTTTACCAGTGTTTTTGGCGCGAGCCATGAAGGGCTTGCCACTGGAAGTATTTGGTGATGGCAAGCAGCAGCGCGATTGCCTGTATGTCACTGATGTCGTCGAGGCTTTAGGAAAAGCGGCCTTACAAGCTGCCGCCGGTGCAGTCAATCCAGGGGAAGTCATCAATCTGGGTCACACTGAAGTTCTGAGCCTGTTGCAGATTGCTGAATTAGTGGTTGCGCGAGCGGGACAAGGTTCAACGATTTCTTGTATCCCTTGGCCTGAAGAACTTGTCCGAATCGACATCGGTAGTTTTAGTGGTGACTACGCCATGGCGCATCGCTTATTGAATTGGCTTCCGCAAGTAGCGTTTACCGATGGTGTTAAACAAACTCTGGACTTTTATCGGGGGCATCCGTGGTACCTCTGATTGATTTGTCGCGTCGCTTACGAGCAAATTCTGCGACTTTCGCCGCTGTTGTTCAGCAAGTCATGTCAAGTGGCAGTGTTCTACTGGGATCTCAAACGATTCAGTTTGAAGAAGCTTTTACGCGTTTCGCCGGAACCAAATATGGAGTTGCAGTATCTAGTGGTGCGTCGGCACTTCAGTTGAGCTTGGCAGCCTTGGGTATTGGTGATGGCGATGAGGTCATTGTGCCGGCAATGACCGCGGTGCCAACGGCTTCGGCCGTATGTGCAGTTGGGGCGCGACCAGTGATCGTCGATATCGATGACGAAACTGCCGCAATAGATTTTGATCTCGTCGAGCAAGCGATGACAGAACGAACCCAAGCAGTGATTGCTGTCCATCTGTACGGGCGTCCAGTTGACAATTTGGACAAGCTGACCAATTTTGGGGTGAAGGTTGTTGAAGATTGTGCGCAGAGCCACGGCGCGACAAAGGGCTTGACTGGTTCAATTGGTGCGTATTCGTTTTATCCGACCAAAAACCTTGGTGGTATTGGCGATGGTGGAATGGTCGTCACGGATGACTTAGAAGTTGCTGAACGTTTAAGCCGACTCCGGGTGCATGGTCAAAGTGAACAGTACGTACACATAGAGGTGAGTCAAAATCACCGCATGAGTGAAATCGAGGCAGCATGGCTGAATATCGTGCTCGCTCAATTGGAAGTTGGAAATCAACGGCGGCGTGACATAGCGAATCGTTATCAACTTGCCAATCCTCGTATTCGTTGGCAAGCCACTCATCCGAATCACGTGTACCACTGGGCAGTGGCGCTGCCGGCGAATCGAGATGACTTCCGCCAATCAATGCTCAAGCGTGAAATCTCAACTGGGATTCATTATCCAATGGCCCTGACACAACAACCAGCGCTTCAACGGTTTGTCTCGGCTGCGTGTCCTATTGCTGAAAAATGGGCGAGTAAGTGCGTGAGCCTTCCTTGTTTTCCAGAACTGACCGACAGTGAAGTAGATGATGTGTGTGCGGCTTTGTCAGAGTTTGAACAATGACTGATGTGCTACAACGAAATCCCCAAGTTACTTCGGTTTCGGCTTTCTTTCCGTGTTACAACGACGCGCTGTCAATAGGCAAGATGGTGAGGGACGTTCGTGAGTCTCTTGTTGAATCTGTTGATGATTTCGAGATCATCGTGGTTAATGATGGGTCAAGCGACAACTCGCTACAAGTTTTACATGAGCTCCGAAAAGAAATCGGTGAACTTAGAATTGTGAACCATGAAGTGAATCGTGGTTATGGAGGCGCGCTGCTGTCTGGTTTTGCAGCCTCAAACAAACAGTGGGTTTTCTATACCGATGGTGATGCTCAGTATGATGCCCGTGAAATCACTCGCTGTATTGCTGCTGTTACCGAATCAACTGATGTTATTCAGGGATTCAAGATTGGTCGTGGTGATCCAATCCATCGCCGGGTTATCGGTCGGGTGTATCACCATGGTGTGCGGTTCCTTTTTCGCTTGCCAGTCCGAGACACCGATTGCGATTTTCGTTTGATCAGAAACGCCGTTTTGGAAAAAGTCCGCTTGCGGTCAACGACCGGTGTGATTTGCGTTGAAATGATGCATGCGCTCAATCGTGTGAATGCGAATTTTGTAGAAGTTGGCGTCAGTCACTATCACCGTCCTCACGGGAAGTCGCAGTTCTTTCGTATCCCAGCCATATCTCGCTCGGCGCTGCAACTTTTGCAATTGTGGACGCGCCTCATGCTTCGTCGTTCGTACGACTAGCACCTACTATCAAGGCATGAAATGCATCGCAGTCGTCATGGCTATGGCCTCGGAGGCCTCGCCGATATTGACGCAAGTTGATGCGCGGGCGATTCCCGCTATTCCGTTGATGCCCTTCAAATTTTTTGAGGCGAATCGCAATGGATGTCGAGTGATTATTTCGGTTAATGGTCGCGATAGGCGCCATGGAGTTGACTCGATCGGAACTGAGGCGGCAGCACTCAACACGTACTTTGTTGCCGATCGATATAACCCCGATCTTTTGATTACTGCTGGTACGGCGGGTGGGTGGATGCGCCAAGGTGCAGAGATTGGTGATGTGTACGTGAGTGATCAGAAGTTTGTTCACCACGATCGTCGTATTGCGATTCCGAGATTTGATGAGTATGGAATCGGTTCGTATCCAGCAGTGCCCGCAGCGGGTCTGGCACAGTCGTTGAATCTCAAATTGGGTGTCATGACGACCAGCAACTCGCTTGATGAGAATGACGACGACCGCCGTTTGATCGCGGTATCCGGGGGAGCGGTCAAAGAGATGGAGGCAGCGGCAGTGGCCTATGTCTGCGAAATGATGGCGATTCCCGTGATGGGCTTAAAGGCGATTACCGATTTGGTTGACCATCACACCGCGACAGCCGACCAGTTCGATGCGAACTTGCTCATGGCTTCTCGGCGCTTGGCTGAAAAGTTGTTGCAGGTCATTGATTTCTGCGCTCCACGGTCAATCGCTGACCTCGCGTAAGGCCGAATAGAGGTGGGCGTTGCCGATAGTGCCATCTGCCCATACACTTCTCAGTTCCGCCGCGGGGTGGAGCAGTCAGGTAGCTCGTCGGGCTCATAACCCGAAGGTCAGAGGTTCAAATCCTCTCCCCGCCACCAAATAAAAATTGGCCGCCCCAAAGGGGCGGCCAATTTTTATTTGATTGGGGTTCGCGATTTGGGAGGAGCGAAGCGACGGTTCCTCTCCCCGCGTTAAAGATTTGTGCGAAGCGACGGTTCCTCTCCCCGCGTTAAAGATTTGTGCGAAGCGACGGTTCCTCTCCCCGCGTTAAAGATTTGTGCGAAGCGACGGTTCTTTACCCAGCACAATCAACGCAGTAGTTGTCGTCCTCGGGTGTGCCATTAATGAACGCGGTGAGCCAATCAACAAATCGCACACCATTCATCTCTTCAGTGTAAAACTCGTCGCGTACAGCAATGGTGTGGTCGTCGCCTGGTGAAATCCAGTTGGCAACGTTGACCCCAGTGGCTTCGACCTTTGATTCGTTGGTTTGCATGACTGAGACCAGGTCATCGGGGGATAGCCCTGCCATGCGAGCAAAACTTGAAAGAACACTGTCGAAGGCAAAATCGTGTCGAGCAAAAGTGATCTTTGGATTATGTTCAGCGGCCTTGATAAATGTGTATGCCGGTGTGAATTGGTCAACAGTGACACCAATAAGTTCGGGCCAATCGGGAAGTGTTTCGAGAGTTCCCCAATTACCAATCACAAATCCCATGGCGTCAGGGATCGCTCCCGAACTGTCGGCGAATACTTTGAGATCAGAGTTAGGTAATTGATCGCCGGCTAAGGCGGCGAAAACTGGCGTCGGGAATGAGCCAGCGCTTGAACCGGCAACAACGAGTTGTGTTGTATTGGGGAAGCGCTTGATCATCGTGTCAAGTGCGTTTGACGCGTTAACGAAACCTTTGTGTTCAGTAACAACTCCATTGCCGTAGTCGTTCGTTGTATTGCCTGCGTGTACATCGCCTGTGCAGTACGGGACATACACAACTGAATAATCTGCGAATGGATTTTCGGGGTTTGCGAAATCAAAGATTCCAGGAGAGTCTTCAAGTTTTGATACAGGCGAAATGGTTTCGCTGTACGTGCCACTACCGGGTTTGCACATATCGCCGCTGAAACAGGCACCGCCACCTTCGAGGTAGAACAAGACTTTGGTAGGACTCGCCTCACGAACATAGAAATGGAAGGCGCTTCCGTCCGCACACATGCAATCGCTGGGGGCGTCAACTGTTTCCCAAGTTGGTGTAACTACTGGTGCATCAGTTGGGTCGGGTGCAACGGTCTCGGCAACGGGAGCTTCAGTAGTTGCAACGGCTTCGGTTGATGAAGCAGCGGTATCGGCTGAACTTGCCGAGTCATCACCGCCACATGAGGCAAGTGCAAGTAATCCGACGACTGCGAATGTTGCGCTAATACGAAATGAAGTACTGGAAAACTGGCGTGATGTCACTGTTTGCCCCCTGGTAGTCAGGTCAGATTACATAGAGTCGCAGGTGTATGCACGATTATGAGTAGAAGACAATCGGCTGATTATGGGAACTTCCATTCACCCTTTGGCAAAGATGCATTCATTGTCAATTGTGAGGAGAGCAAATGTCTGACAGCGGATTGTGTCCAAGCTGTAATGAATACATCGGTACTGAATCGCGAAGCTCATGTCCGAATTGCGGGGACGATTTCGGGCCTGGGGACGGATATGACTCCAACTCCGATGATGACTCTGATGATGAATTAGACGACGATGATCGCGATGATGACGACGATCTGTGAGATACCGTTACATGGGTGTCAGAAGTCGAACAACGCGCGCCAGGTTTTGTTGATGCCGCGGTTCTTCCTCAGTCATCTGATGCACGCATAGCAGTACGGGTGAGTCGACCCGGACTTCGTGCGATCCGCTCGGGTAGTCCGTGGTTGTTCGATCAAGCAGTTGAATCACATAAACCAGCTGGTATCAGCGGCGACTTAGCAGTGGTGTTTGACGACAATCGTCGTTTCGCGGCAATCGGATTGTGGGACCCTGAATCACCGATCAGGGTCAAGGTGTTGCATGTGGGCAAGCCAGTCACGATTGACGATGACTGGTGGCGAAACAAAATGCAACAGGCGTTAGATGTCCGCCGTGAATTGTTGAGCAACGGATTGACGACGGGTTTTCGTTGGGTACACGGAGAGAATGATGGCTTGCCCGGATTAATCGTCGACCAATATGCGTCGACCGTGGTGATCAAGTTGTACACCGGTGCGTGGTTCGTTCATTTGCGTTCAATCATGAAGGCACTCATCGAAGTTGGCTCGGTTGAACGAGTAGTTATTCGCTTTTCACGTCTCGTGCGTGATGGCGAAACCTACGGCTTGGTCGACGGCGACACTTTGTATGGCGAACATCCGACTGGGCCAATTATGTTCTTGGAAAACGGTCTTGCTCTTGAAGCAGATGTTGTCTTTGGGCACAAGACCGGGCACTTCTTAGATCAACGTGACAACCGAGCAATTGTGCGTAATTTGGCCAGTGGTTGTCGAGTGCTTGACGTTTTTTCAAGTACTGGTGGGTTCACTTTGTCGGCTGCGGCTGGTGGAGCGAAGTCGGTACACATGGTTGATGTGAGCGCGCCAGCTCTTGCAACGGCTCATCGCAATCTTGAGCACAACAAAGCGATTGGTTCAATCTCGACGTGCAAAGTGACTGATGTTCGTGGTGACGCCTTTGCAGTTCTTGAAGACATGGTTGAACGAGGTGAGCAATTTGACATTGTGATTTTGGATCCACCATCATTTGCACAAAATCAGGCGTCAATCTTGCGGGCCTTGAGTTCGTACGAACGACTCGCTCGTCTTGGTTTGCGGCTCACTGCACCAGGCGGAACTTTGTTGCAAGCATCATGTTCGAGTCGAGTAAACATTGACGAACTAGCCGACGCCGCATATCTTGCGGCACGCACTGCGCAAGTAAATATTGATGAATTCAAACGTACTGAACATGCAGCCGATCATCCGATTGGTTTTGAATTCGGCGCCTACTTAAAGGCGATCTACTACAAGGTCACGCCCTACAGCGACTAATTCTGTGATTCTGGTGTCGATTGAGTTGGTATAGCCAAATAAAACGACACCAGAAACACAGTTAGCCGTTGACTTTGAGAAACTTGCTGAACTTCTTGCGCGGCTTGTTGTCGGCAGCAATCTTGCGAGCCATGTCGTGGAAGATTTTTCCAGTTTCACTTTCTGGAGCAATGGCAGCGATCGGGTGACCGTCATCGCCGCCTTCGCGTAATTGCTGAACCAGTGGCAACTGTCCAAGCAAAGGAACGTTGAGTTCGTCGGCAAGTTCTTGACCGCCACCGCAGCCAAACAATTCGTATCGCTTGCCGTCATCGCCGCTGAACCACGACATGTTTTCGATGACTCCCTTGACTGGCAACCCAACTTTGGTTGCCATGGCTGCTGACAAGCGTGCAACTTTTTGCGCCGCTTGCTGTGGCGTCGTCACGACGTATACCTCGCCCTTGGGCAAGTACTGACTGAGGCTCAATGCAATATCACCAGTGCCTGGTGGCATGTCAATCAACAAGAAATCGGGTTCATCCCAAAAGACGTCCGTCAAGAATTGTTCGAGTGCTTTGTGCAACATTGGTCCGCGCCACACGACTGCTTGTCCTTCGGGAACAAAGTAACCAATTGAAATGCAACGAACTCCATATGCCTCTGATGGCAACAGCATGCGATCGATTGCAACTGGATCGTTGTTTGCACCAAGCATGCGTGGAATTGAGTAACCGTAAATGTCGGCATCAAGTACACCGACACTGTGTCCTTGTGCTGCAAGGGCAACAGCAAGGTTGGTCGTGACGCTGCTTTTTCCAACGCCACCTTTTCCAGATGAAATCAAAAGTGGACGCGTCTTGTTGTCGGGATTGGCAAATGGAATCGCCCGACCTTCGGCGTGACCGTGTGCCTGACCTTGGCCAGCAGTTGAGCCAGGGTCGCCGTGCAACTTCATGCGCAGTTCTTCACGTTCTTGATCGGTCATGACTGTGAAATCAAGATTGACGTTTGAAACCCCGGCCAGGGGAGCGACCGCGCCCTTGACACGATTGGTGATCTCATTGCGTAACGGGCAACCAGCAACTGTGAGAGCAATCAGAATCGAGACGTTTCCGCCATCAATTTGCACATCTCGCAACATGCCGAGATCGACAATTGAGCGATGGAGTTCGGGGTCTTCGACAGGACGAAGGGCTTCAACGACTTGTTCACTGGTGACAGACACGGGTGGGGGCTCCCTACTTCAGAATTTGCACGATCAATGTGCACGACTAATTTGCACTATGCAGATAGGTATAATACCCAGGTGCCATCTGTTCGCCCTCCCCAGACCTCAGGTCACGGGTCACCGTCAACGGCGACCGGTGGATTTGCGGCGTCTGTAACGGCCATCACCAACGCTTTTGGCGACCCCACTCGGCGAGCTATCTATTTGTACGTCCGAGGCGTTGACGAAGGTGTCACGGCTGCTGAGGTGGCCTCTGAGTTTGAACTGCACCCCAACGTGGCGCGACACCACCTCGACAAGTTGGCGGCAGGTAGTTATGTCGACGTCGCAGTCGTTCGCCCCCCAGGTGGTGGGGCCGGCCGACCGTCAAAGCGATATTCGGCAGCGGCTGAATTACCGATGAGCGAGTTTCCGGTTCGAAGCGACGATCTGGTGCTCAGTTTGCTCGGCAAGACGCTTGCGCTCTTGCCGACCGAACAGGCCGAAGTGATTGCCGAACAAGTTGGCCAAGAATATGGACGGGCCATGGCGGCTGCCCTCACCGACACCGATCTCGAGGCAGGCCAGCGCAGTCTTCGCTCGGCCATGCAGGCTGTGGCCGATGCGCTGACTGCTCACGGTTTCGCTGCGCATACCGAAAAGCGCAACAACCAATTGCAAATCATCAATAACCACTGTCCTTTCGGTGATGTCGCGATTGAGCATCCAGTCATTTGTGCTGTCGACCGAGGCATGGTGAAGGGGATGTTGAGCGCGCTTTATGGCGATGCCGATGTGTCAACAATGGAATCCTTGGCGCAGGGCAATACTTTTTGCGCCACTGCCGTCTGAGTTCGAACCCGTTGGGGCGGTAGCGTCTCATCTACGTATTGGGCAGCAGAATCTGCCCACATCGATTTAACAGGAGGCATTTCGTGGACATTCGTATCGGCGTTACCCAAGCAGCTCGAGAGATTTCATTAGAGCAGGCTGATGACGAACGCGATGCCACCAAAGCCAAGGTTGAAGCAGCCTTGTCAGGTGCCGTCGACGTGTTGTGGCTTGTTGACAAAAAAGGTCGCACTGTCGGTGTGCCGGCTGCCAAAATCGCCTATGTCGAAATCGGATCGGTCGAAGGAGATCGCCGCATCGGCTTCGGCGGATGACTCATTCTTGACCCGTCATATTGTTGGGTATGACTGATCTAGGGGTATGACTTAGAGCGGGTCGGTTTTCGGGCAGACTCGTAGGTATGGCAACTCTTGCCGAACTACTTCGCCAACACACTGAAATTTCCAAAGACGACAGCGCTCATCTGCAGCAGTTGATCGGCGAATGGGGCATGCTCGCCGACTTGTGTTTCGCCGACATGATCTTGTACTTGCGCAATCTCGAGGGCGATTGGATCGTTGGGGCTCAAGTGCGACCGGCTACTGGTCAAACCATCTATCGCACCGACTTAGTTGAATCATTAGCCAATCCAGCCGAATCTGAGTTGCTCAATCAAGCAATGTCGACAGGTTTGATTAGTGAAGCCGAATTACACAAGCACGAGATGTTTGATTCGGTGCATGTGCTGGCGATCCCGGTGCGAGGTGCTGATGGCCCCGTTGGTGTCTTGACTCGCGAGTGGTCGTCGAAGACCAGTCGTCAACCCGGCGAACTTGAACGAACGTACTTGTCAATCTTCCAACGCATTGCCGAAATGATTACCGAAGGAACTTTTCCGTTCCCGGGTCGCGCCGCTGACTTGAGTGCTGCTCCACGTGTTGGCGACGGTGCGGTTGTACTAGACGAAAATGCGATTATTCGGTACGCATCGCCAAACGCGGTTTCGGCTCTTCACCGTGTTGGAATCACCGCCAATGTTGTCGGTCAATCGTTAAGCGAACTCGGATTCGCCGACAGTCCAGTGCGTCAGGCTTTTGAACGGTTTGAACCAGTTATTGAAGAATTCGATCAAACCGCTGACGTGACACTGCTCGTGCGTTGTATTCCGATCATTTCAACCGACGTGATTACCGGTGGAATGTTGCTCATTCGTGATGTCACTGAAGTGCGTCGCCGTGACCGAATGCTGTTGTCTAAAGATGCAACTATTCGTGAAATTCACCACCGAGTGAAAAACAACTTGCAAACAATTTCGTCACTATTGCGTTTGCAGGCTCGACGCCTTGAATCACCAGAAGCCAAGGCAGCAGTTCAAGAAAGCGTGCGACGCATTCGCACCATCGCGTTAGTGCACGAAACTTTGTCGCGTGAAACTGGTGAAGATGTGGCGTTCATTGAAATCGTGCGACCACTGATGCGTTTGGCCGAAGAAGGTTTGCAGTCGCCCGATCGCCCGGTGCGATTTATTGTGCAAGGTGATGGTGGCCGTTTGCCAGCAACGATTGCAACACCACTTTCAGTTGTACTGACCGAGCTTTTACAAAATGCCGTTGATCATGGGTTCCCCGAGGGAAGCGATGGCGGAACGGTTGTTGTTGAGTTGGGTGGAGACGATGATGAAATTGCGATCAAAGTCATCAACGATGGTCGCGGGCTCGACCCATCATTTGATCTCAATGGTGCGACCGGCCTTGGATTGTCAATTGTGCGCACCTTGGTGACGACTGAACTCAATGGTTCAATTTCAATCCGTGCTGGTGATCCAGAAGATTTTGTCGCTGTAGGTATCGAAGCCCATCGACGCGGCGATGGCACTGTGGTTGATTTGCGCTTGCCGCGCTAGTTCAACAATTTTCAGGAAGCGAACGAACGTGCGGCCAACTGGGCAGCACGATTTCGAGCAGCAATCATGCGACGAATATCGCGGCGCTCTTCTTCGGAGGTTCCGCCCCAGACACCAGAGTCTTGGTTGGTTTCAAGTGCAAATTCAAGACAACTCACTTGAACTGTGCATTCATTGCAGACCTGCTTGGCGCGGTCAATCTGAAGGAGGGCTTGGCCGGTGGTGCCGATTGGGAAAAACAAATCGGGATCGGTGTCACGGCAGATGGCTTCGTCGCGCCATGAATAATCGGCTGAACCAAGGGCAAGTGAAGAGGCAAGGATTGACACGGTGTGCTCCAGGCAAGTAAGGGGTTGAGGGGGAGTTCTCTTGATGAGAACTTGGTGGATTAACTGACTGTGCAAGGTTGGCAAACAACTGGTGAACACGCAAGGGGTCGGGTCTAAGTTTTTTGTCACATGGCAAATTTTTTGTCAAGAGAAAGAAAAATAAATGTGCTTGTTGGTGTGTAATCAGAGTTAACTCAAGGTATGGGAATTCAAGTACTTGCTCATCGAGGAGCCTCGGCCGCCGAGAAGGAAAACACAATTTCTGCCTTTAAACGTGCGGTTTCAATGGGTTCTGATGCGGCCGAACTCGATGTTCGCCGAACTCTTGATGGCGTTTTGGTCGTGCATCACAATGCGACACTCAATGATGGACAAATCATTTCGCAAGTGAATTATTCGGAATTGCCAGAAGATGTTTGCACTCTTGACGAAGCTCTCGACGCATGTGTTCCGATGTGGGTCAATGTTGAAATTAAGAATGATCCCGAAGAACCAGACTTTGATGTCAGCGAATCAATAGCCGATGAGACAATTGCTTGCTTAGTGCGACGTCCCGAAGGTGACGAACGGTGGTTGATTTCGTCGTTTCGGCGAGAAACCATTGATCGTTGTCAGCAATTGCGATCGTCTATTGCCACTGCCTGGTTGACAGTTGGAGTTCGACCCGAAGAATTTGGTGAAGTTTTGTCTGGTCTCGTGAAGAGTGGACATAGTGCATTGCACCCGTGGGTCAACTTTGTGACTCAAGAAACGATTGATGCGTGTCATCAACACGGCCTGGCTTTGAATGCGTGGACATGTGACGATCCAGTGCGTATGGCAGAACTGATTTCGTGGGGCATTGACGGAATTTGTACGAATGTTCCCGATATCGCAATGCGAGTGCGCGATCAATCCTTAAGTGACTGAGCTTGAGGCTGAACTGGGAAAAGTAGTTTCACCGCCTCAGGCACGTGCCTGAAGTGCAAACGAGTTGATTCACCTAAGTAATCGCCATCAACTTGATAGGGGAATGGTTGCGCGTTCTCGACAATGAGCTCATGTACATCGTTGAAACACGCAACGTGTTTACTTGGTGTGACTCCGCCACCTTTGAGCGCACCTGCAAGCGTGCGAATAATTGCGACTGCCGACATCGTGCGGAAAGTGACTGCAACAAGCGGTTTGTCGAGACCAGCGGCGGGCGACAAATCTAATGGCCGATTGCCAAGGAATGAATACGGATTTGTATTGAGCACAACAGTGAAGTAGCCATCATCAACAAATCGAGTCGGGTCGTAATTAAGATTTTCAATATTTGAAAGTCCACCCGGACCACCAATGGCCGAATCAGCGGCAACGCTGAAGTGCGGGTGATGGCGATCGTATTTATTGAGCCATGTGTGAAGAGCTGCATAAATGAAAAGTGGATGGCCAGCCCATCGCTTGAGTGAGGCGCGAGTTTCAACTGTGCGTACGACTGCTGCGTCGTATCCGATGCCGGTGTGGAAACAAAAGAAGCGACCGTTGACGCGCCCGAGTCCGATTGGGCGAATGTTTGCAGCGGGGTCTTCGAGGCCGGCAACCAAAAGTGAAGCTGCCGCAACAGGATCATTTGGAAGTCCAATGGTGCGAGCAAACACGTTGGTGCTTCCTCCGGGCAAAACGCCAAGAGCGGTATCTGAACCAGCGACTCCGGTGGCGACCTCGTTCAGAGTTCCGTCACCGCCAAAAGAAATCACTAGATCGATACCACGATGAGCCGCATCTTGGGCAAACCGGGTGGCGTGACCACGGCGGTTGGTCTCGACAATTTGGACGTCATGCTGCCTCGACAAGGCCCGATGCACGATGACCGTGTTTCGCGCCGTGACCGACGAGGCAAAGGAGTTGACGACCAGCAGAATCCGCACCGCCTGAGACGGTACCAGCCCATTTGGGAGGGAGTTGAGCCGACGCACCGTCGAGTAGGTCGGGAGTCACTTATTTAGATATCCGATCGGTTGTGTGAAACGGCGCACAAGCCGCAAGAATGGCGAACTATGAACGTAATCGTCTGTGTGAAGCAGATCCCCGACCCTGCCAACCCCGGAGCCCTTGACGCCTCGTCAAACACGCTCAAGCGCGAAGGCAAATTGATCCTTGACGAGTCCGACAGCTATGGCGTTGAAATGGCCTTGCAGTTGGTTGACGCAGCAGGTGGCGGTGAAGTCAGCTTGGTGTCGATGGCACCCAATAGCGAGACCGCTGGTTTGCGTACTGCGCTTGCGATGGGTGCTGCCAAAGCAGTGCTCGTATCCGATCCGGCGTTGCAGGGTTCAGACGCACTCACAACCGCCAAGATTTTGGCTGCTGCAATTCAGCGTTTGGGTGGTGCCGATTTGATTATCGCGGCAACCGAATCAAGTGATGGCTACACCGGAACTGTTCCCGAGCAGATTGCCGAAGTTCTCGGATTGCCATCAGTGACATTTGCGAAAAAAGTTTCGATCGAAGGCGGAGTTCTGAAGGCCAATCGTCAGACTGAAGAAGGTTATGACGAAGTGACCTGTCCACTGCCTGCACTCATCTCGGTGACTGCTGGTGTTGTTGAGCCGCGTTACCCAAGCTTCAAAGGCATCATGGCTGCAAAGTCAAAGCCAGTTGATGAAGTCACTGCCGCCGATCTTGGTGTGACTCCAGTTGGCTGGGCTGGTGCCGGCCAGCAGATCAGCAATATTGCGCAGGCTGAAGCTCGTGCTGCTGGCGAAGTCATCGAAGATGACGGCGAAACATTTGGCAAGATCGTGACCTTCCTCGAAGGTTTGAAGGTCATCTGAAAACCGCTTGCGGTTTGATGATCAACAACTACAACTACTTAACGACCAAAAAGAACGAGAACGGACAGAACAATGGGAATTAGCAACATTTGGGTATTCGCTCAAGTCGCCAATGGCGCACCAACATCGGGTTCACTCGAATTGGTGACCAAGGCTCGCACTTTTGGTGGATCAGTCAGCGTGTGGGTTGCCGGTGACGGCGCTGCGGTTGCTGGTGCACTTGGTGAATATGGCGCCAGCAAAGTGTTCGCAGTTGACTACGGCCAGAACTTGGCTGGAGTTTCAGTTGCATCAGCAATGAAGGCAACAATTGACGGCGGCGAATCACCCGACCTCATCATGTTCCCGCAGTCATACGAAGGCCGTGACGTCATGGCTCGCTTGTCAGTCAAGCTCGGTCGTACTGTGCTCACCAACAGCGTTGACATCGAAGCAGTTGGTGATTCAGTCGCAGCCACAACACCAATCTTTGGTGGCAACACTTTGGTCACGACAACCTTCACTGGTGGTGCTCCGTACTTGGCAGCATTCCGCCCGAAGTCATTCAACCCTGAAGCATCAGGTGGAGCCGCAGCTGCAGTGCAGGCTGTCAGTGTTCCCGATCTCGGTGCAACCGGAACCGCAAAGATCACTGCAGTTCATGTTGAAGAGACGACTGGTCCCAAACTCGACGAAGCCAACGTCGTTGTATCTGGTGGACGTGGACTTGGCGAAAGTGCGAACTATGCAATGATCGAAACTTTGGCGAAGCTACTGAAGGGTGCGCCTGGCGCATCACGTGCAATCGTTGACGCCGGTTGGGTTCCGTACAGCTACCAAGTCGGTCAGACCGGCAAGGTTGTGAAGCCAAGTGTCTACATCGCTTGTGGTATTTCGGGAGCGACTCAGCACATGGTGGGTATGAAGGGTTCGAAGAACATCATCGCCATCAACAAGGACAAGGAAGCGCCGATCTTCGGAATCGCCGACCTCGGAATTGTTGGCGACGTGCACAAGGTTCTGCCCAAGCTCATCGAAGCCCTCCAGTCCCTCTAACCAAACTTTCCACTGAGACCCAATCCAGCCACTTTGGAATTTGGCTGCCGCCTAGCGGCAGCGAGATTCCAAAGTGGCTGTTTATTGCTGGTTATTGGGTTATGGGGTCGTGGGCGATCAGGGCGACGGCGATGTCGTTGTCGGGATCTTCGGCCACGAGGTTCAACTCATAGGGATGATGTCCCTCAATATCGACCCGGAACCATCGCACTGCTTGAGCCGTGTCGCCCACCTCGTGACTGAGCGCGCCGGTATCTCGTAACTCGTCCCAATCTTCGGTGAATCCACCGATCGCAGCCAGCAACCACCACA
>Ga0209596_1001101_pt1 | contig 23954 bp, 39 predicted proteins | sample M_130807_MF_Meta_FD_187314 | JGI IMG/M metagenome (GOLD analysis project Ga0209596, IMG submission 187314) | Freshwater microbial communities from Lake Montjoie, Canada to study carbon cycling - M_130807_MF_MetaG (SPAdes) (version 2) | ecosystem: Environmental > Aquatic > Freshwater > Lake...
GGTCTCGTAACCCCCGTCGATTTACATATGTAAAAAGATTCCTTACCCCCCGCCCCCCATAGGCTTACGCAAGCGCCAAAAACACCTACCCTTCGAATTTTACCCCTACCGTTTAAGCCTTGATCCGTCGCCTCGCCTTCGACCCCATCAGAAACGCCAACGGCTTCGATTCTAGGCGTTTCATGCCTTTGCGAGCCTCTCCACACGCTGGACTGCCTTAAAGTGGCAAGGATCGTCACGGTCTGCCCTCGCTGATCGACCTAAGTTGGTCTGATGAACTCATCTTGTCCTCGTGATGCTCGCTCATCTCTCGATACTCGACTAGCAACGCGGCCAACTCAGGGAACATATACTTGATCCGCTTAACCTCTTGGGCGAACTGCCAGTGCATAGCCTGCCTAGTGATGCCGCGCTCCCTAGCTAGACGCTCATACGACTCCATTACCCCAGCCGTCTGACCTGATCCTAGCTCAGTCGCCAGCTTGAAAGCGTAAGGCGATAGGTCGGCAAGCGTCGCTAACCTGCGACATAGATCGGCCCCCGAATTGAGCTTGATCTCATCCATCTCGATCAACCTAGCGAACACCTCGCTCGTTACCGTCGCAGCCTCGCTTGCGCCGTCGTAACTCATGCGTGCAACCGGCACGCTGTTGATCGTGTAGGTGATCACGTTATATCTTTTGTGCGATGAACCATCAAACCGTGAGTTGGGTCGTAAATAAGTTTTTCAAGTGCTGCGCTGATGTCGATATCGTCCATGCCCATAAGCGTTAGCTGACCCATCGACTCGCGCTGCTGAATCATCAGGATGAACGCCTTGATGTTTTTAACGCGCTCGCTGTATTCTTTGACGACTAACTTGCGTTGCACCTCAAGCGTCGTGATCGAGCGATTAGCTCGGCTATGAAGTCGCAAGGCTTTTAGTTCCTTCAGAGCGTCTAAGGCGTTATCGAGTTTGTTTTCCATGTTTTGTTTTTCTGAGGTCTGCCAGCCTTGATGGAGGACGTAAGTCGCTGATGCTTTTTCCAAGCGTGCTGACTGATATTTTTTGGTTTAGTTTCTTTTTTCATACCTAACTATTTCGTGCCTAGCATATTCTTGATCGCGTGCAATCTTTTTTTACAACGGTGACCGCCGCCGCGTGCGTTGCGTGCGTTGATTCGACCTGCGATGAGGTCGCGGATAATCTTGTGAACGCCTTCGCGCCAGCGCGTGCGTGGATAAAACTGCTGCCAGATATATTTCGCTTGGCGCGTCAACGGAACGTGATGCCAAGGATCGTGCGTCACTGCGTTCATGTCTCCGGCCTCGCGTCGTTCTTCGATGCTCATGTTGCGACCCTCCCTTCGATAAGCCGCTGCGCCTCGATAGGCAATTCAGCCCACGTCCTAGCCTCTTTTTCGCCTCCGGCTGAGTAGACGCTGTCTGGGTATTCTCGATCCAAGACCTGCTTCCAGCCCACGATCTCGGTCGATCTAGCTGCTGGCGATGGCCGGAACGTCGAGACGAATGCGCTGGTCATCGGCTTCTCGACCTTGTTCAGCCAGTTCAAACAGAACCTCCGTGAGAACTTACGCCGCCGAGTCTCAGCCCAGAGCCTAGCCTTGGCGATCTCGCGTGCTACGTCGATGCCGCTGAAAGCTGGGTCGGTCGTCAACGAGCCTAGCCAAATCGAATCGACAGCCGAAGCGGTCGACGGCTTGGCCGACGATTCCGCGTCACCGTTTTCCCCAAACCCCTTTCTCTTCTCCTTCTCCTTCTCCTTCTCCTTCTCCTTCCGTTGGGCCTCCACCCCCAAGTGGAACTCGTTTGACTTGGGTTCGACCCCCAAGTGAACGTCATTTGACTTGGCCCCATTGGTTTTTGCAGCGTCGATTTTGACCTGCGTTTTGGCACGTCCACCTCGTGCGGAAGCCTCGCGTCTGTCTCGCACTTCTCTTTCTTTATCAGCGGGATAGTTCCAGATCAATAGATCGTCGCCGTCCCAATGCAGTAACGGTGACGCCTTGTTTATTTCCTCGACCGTGACGCCGCAGGTTTGCTGCCATTGCCGGTCTCGCCACATTTCGCAATTTCGGATGCGACCGCCGTTTTCCTGTTCCGCGCAATAAACAATCACGTTTAGCCAAGTTGCGCGTGCGATCGGTTCGCAGCCGACATATTCTTCGGCGCGTATGAATTTAGTTTCGAGGTTAAGCCAGTTCATTTCCAGCCTTTTTTCCAACCAAGTGCCGCCATCAGATCAGACCATATTTTTTTGATTATAATTTTCATGTTTCATTTACTACCTTTAGGGGTTGTTTTGCCTTTATACCTTACGAGGAGTTAATTTACTCAGCGTGCTGATTTCTTTACACGTTTTTCTAACGTGATAAGTTTTATGGGTTTATTTATCAGGTTCATGCCTCGACCTCCTTGATCACCATCAGCACCGACGACTTTCCGATCACGAATCTTTTCGAGATCAAGAGCGTGACCACCTGCGCGTCGTCGCGCCAAATCTTACCGCACCGAGTTACGCGGTCGAGGATCAGCTTTGCGAGGTTATCGCAGTCCGGCTTACTGATTTTTGCGACAGGCGCTTTCGAGTTTAGCTTCCCGCTTTTGCTCAAGTGCGATACAGGTCGATTGAAATCAAAGACCATCGCGACGTTGAACGCTGTCGTTGCCGAGCCGACCACCATTTTCTCGCCCAGTTCTTCGATCGCCTCGTCGATTGTTTTCTTGAGCGCAGCATCGACCGCCGCCTTCCAAGCGTCTGCCGTGTCGCTGTCATACATTCGCGCCGAGTATTTATTGCCGAACTTCATCGCGTAGGCTCTTGCCCTCGGCTGCGCTTTCGGTTCTCCGAAGATTTCTAGTGTGATCATTTCTGCAATCTCCTTAACATAAGATGCTCGATCTCCTCGGTGGTGATGTATGCCTTCACATACTTCTTTATGAGGCGCGAGTGAATTACCTTGTCGCAAACGCCGAGTGCAAACGCGATCTCTCGCGGTGAATGGAACCTGTCAAGTCGTGCGTAGATTTCCGCATCAACTTGCGCCTGTTGTATCCTGTTTCGTTTAGGTTTTTTCATTTGAGTTCAAAGATCGCCACTGGTCTGCCGTGACATTCGTTTCTGTTTGAGTTTGAGTAACCGACCTTGCGCCACAACTTGCGAAGGAACACCGCGCCCATCACTCGCGGATCGACCTCGACCGGTGGTGGACAAACGCGGCGCACGTCGTTAATCGTGACCGTGCCTCCGTTGCAGCCGATCGTATATGCTGCCGAGCGAGCTTGTTCCAGCCACTCGGTGCGAGTTGCTTCATAAAGCGGAAGCACGCTTTGCTCGAATAGGGTGGCGCTCATTTGTTTATGCCATACCACGATGGCAGTTTGATTTCGATCAGACCCTCGTCGATGTTCGGCCAACTGTTCTCCGAGTATGATTTGCGGAGCCGGATCAAGTCCTCGATGGTCTCATCCTGTCCGCGACCGATTGCCTCATCGGTAAGTTTATAAACCGCCACCCCGAACGGTTCGCACTTCTCGACCGCGACAAAGAAGAAGTCGAACACCGGCTGCTGCGTGATCTCGGTGATCAGCGGCAGATAGAATCCAGCTTGCCTGTGATATCCGTAACCGAAACACGCTCGCTCGAAGTTGCGGAACGCATCGCTATCTAGGCTCTCGACCGTCTTGAGATCGACAACGTAAGGTCTCCCCATCGAGAATTCGCAGCCGACCGCGTTGAAGTAATCCGTGCGGCATTGCAAGGCGACGAGCGCATTGTTCTGCGGCACGCGCCACGTCTGCTCTGCCTTGCCTCCGCTGAGTAAGATCGACGCGAGCTTATGCTCGTTGATCGCCGAATACATCTTGTCGCAGTCGGCCATGTCCTCGGCACTCAGGATAGTCTTGCCAGCGTGCTGCGCTTCGAACGCGGCGAACTCGATCTTGCCTTCCTTGGTTCTGCGGTCGATGTCTGGCTTCACGATGTATCGCCAGCCGAACTGATCTTGCTCCAGCACCGCGCAATGCAGTGCCGAGCCGATCTTGTTCGCGAGCGTTGCCTCTGGAGCCGGAACCGTTCCGCTGATGTAGCGTCGATAATACATTTGAGGACGCCGCCGGTAGCACTCCAACTTGGAATGCGACACGCCGCGATGCGCGTGATATTCTTGGATCGTCTCGCTCATTTGGTTTCCTCCACGTCTGGCAGACCCAGTTTGCTTTGCAACGGGTCAATCTCTTCGGCGCTCTCGTCCTTGTAGCGCACCGACCAACCGATCTTGACGCTGATCTCCGGCGCGGTCGAGAGCGTGTCGAACTCGATGGCGAGCGTTACCTTTGCTTTAGGCTCGGCAAGTGTGTCGTCGTCGATGAATGAGTCCTCCGCTGATTTGCAGATCGAGCGAAAGTGTTTCTCCAACAGTTCGCGAACCTGCGCGATGGTGCTGTCGATGATCGCGTCACGTTTAATTTCGTTGTCGTTCTTCATTTCGCGCCCTCCTCGTTGATCGCCGCGCTTAACCCGCCAGCGACTTTCTCGCTGAGTGGCGTCACGTTACGTTCGACTGGAATATCGCGAGCCTCCTCGACCGTGCGGAGACCCTTGAGTATGTCGCCGAACTGATCGCGAAGGATGAAACCGCGTGCGCGGAACTTTAGCATCCTTCTAGGGTAATCCGTCCACGGCCCAGACTTGCCCCAGAGCTTCGCGCTCTTTGCATCCGCGACCGTGAAGGTTTCCGAAGCCGCATCGAATCCGTTACGCTGAACGGTTACGGTATAGCCTTGCGAGTCCTTGCCTACCTCGCCGATCTCGGTCTCGGAGTAGCTGACTAGTTGACCGCTGGCGCGCACGAGGGCGAGCGCAGCGTCACCGTAGATCGCGGGGCGACCGTTGATGACTGCGGTGTTCTGCAACGCCGACATCGGTGTCATTCCCAACTCCATGCCGAGTTGAATTGCTATGAGAACCGATTCGGGTTTCTCCATGCCACGAGGTGCGAAGCCAGAAGCCACGACCGCGTTAGCGAATCTGTAAGCCTCGTCAAGCGAGGCGAGTTGAACGCCCTGACCGCCGAAGGCGATCGGAGCTTTGATAAGAGCAGTCGGCTTAACCGCTGCGACATCTACTGTTTCACTTTTAACGTCTACGATACTCATGTTAGTTGATCCTGATTTGTTTTCGTTGTTTCCCCTCTCGCTCTTAACAAGCGGGAGGGGTTTTTTGTTTACCAAATTATTAGAACGGAACCGACTCGTTGAACTCGGCATCGAGTTGCGCTTCGGTCGGCGCGGTAGGTTTAGGTTGCGCCTCAAACAAGTTAGCCTTGAGCGTCCCGCGACGCTCGTGCCAGAGGAGTCGCGCTGCGTTGCGAAGGTTGACATCAGCTTCACGCGGAGGAAATGGTTTGCCGTTATTCCCGATCCTCGCTTCTGGCTCTAGACAATACCAGCCGAGCGATTTCTCGGTGAGCTTGCCAATCTCCACACCGGCATTTTTACCGAAGTGAACCGTGACCAGTTCGGGTTGCTCGACGGCGAAGCTCGGCTGCGGAATGTCCTCGCCGGTTTTGCCAACCAATGTGGGCGATGCGGCAGGAGCCGGAGTTGCAGAGCGTCTTGCGTTAATCTCGCCACGCATTGCGCGAAGCTCAGTGAGGATGTCTTTGAATAACTGATCTGTGTTTGTCATTTTTGTTTTTTCTTTAGGGAATACCCATGTTTAGTTAGCTCAACTTTAAGTTTGTTGAGCGTTAATTTTCCAAAGTCACGATGTCTTAACAAGTCATCTTCGGTGTGCGCGATCAAATCGCCAACGCTTCTCAATCGCAATGTATTGAAAACTGTTTGGGCGCGAACCGGCACGTCGAGAACTGAAATTGAAGTCAATGGTTTTTTGGGAATAGATGTCAGATATTTAATTTCCTTCGCTTGTTGTTCGCATAAAGCATTCAGGCGATCGTTCATTTCTAAGCGTTCGCCAGCAAGCTCCCATCCCTCTTCTGCGTGTTCTTGATTATAAATAATCTCTTTCTCGATTTCGGCGGTTGCATACTTCAAAGCCTCTTTGACCCATTCCTCAAACATCTGGGTTACTTTCGTGTGTGCCTCTTCCTTAAATAATCTAATTTGTAGCGGTGTCATTTCTTTAGCACCCGCAGAACCTTCTGCGAGTAGGATTTGGTTGCTGGTTTGATGTTCCCTTTCGGGCCACCGTTGTGAATTCGTGCGAGCGTCGCAACGTCCCCCGACTCCCACGCTGCGGGAGCGTAGCGTTTGAGGTAAGACGTAACGACGCGCTTTGAGTATTCCAGATCGGCGCACCGCGAGTAGTCGCCACCGACACGCGAGTCTGCGTGGTAAGCGCGGTGAATCTGAAGTGGGCCGAGGGCTTTACCTTTGTCTCCCTTGATCCCGCCGAGAGCGCCGCCGGTCTCGACTTGATGGAGCGCGGCGAAGAATGATGCGGGAGGCGCGGCGTGCGCGGTGATCACAGCAAGCGTGAATAGTAGGATGGATTTCATTGTTTCGTTAATTTCACTGCCATGCGTTTTGCAGCAGCGATTTGTTTTTTTGTGCAGGTTAAAGCAAAACCTTCGGCCAGCTTGACGGCTCGCGAAGCGCGATCGTCATCGTGCGCGAGGATTGCCAGTATCAACGATCGGGTCAACGCTTGGGTCGAGGTCATGCGACACCTCCTTGCGACTCAGCAAACCAAATTACCGTTCCGGCTTTCTCAGCCCAGAACTGATCAGGGTGCTGTTGCCATGCTAGAAAATTCAAATTCTCGTAACCAGATCGGAAAGTCGGCTGGCGTTTGGAAGCGCAAACATAAGTGTTACCGAATGTGTAAACGCACGGTGTCAGGCGCGTCTCGTGATAACGATATTCAGATAATTCTGATGGTGACATTTCTACCGTGAAAGCAAGTGCGGTTCGTGATGTCATGGTGTTATTGTTGGACATAGAGCGACCAGCCGTGAACGTAGAATACTCCACGACCACCGTCTGTCTTAGCTGCTTCGATGCTCGCGGTGAGTTCTTCGACCGTCGCTTCGCGGAGATACTCTCCAGTCTTATACAGGTGGAGTGAGCCACTTGATGTTTCTTTTTTAGGTTCGTTGATTATGGTTTTCATGTTCTTGATTTGTTAGTGTGTTGCGCTTCGGCGACCCAACGGTCGAGCGTTAGCTGGTTGAGGTAGCAGACCGAAACGATCTCGCCTACCTGAGTGTCGGTAACGAAGTCGAGGAAGTAGAAATAGCCGTCGCCTCGCGTAGAAACGATTTCTAATCCGAGGTGCTTGATCGCACGATTGATTTTGTTTTTCGTCATGTTAGGCGCTGATTGAAGTTTTAGCTAAGATCGAAACGCCGCAGCAGTTTGAAATGCTGATGCAGTCCATTCCGTCTCGTGAAAAGGTTTCGAAATAATCCCGACCAGATCCGACTAACCAAATGTCGCTAATGCCGTAGGTGTGTTCCATGTGAATGTCGGTCGTCTCGATCGGCATGAATCTGTCGTTGCGTATCGAAACGGTATTGCCGTCACCATATTCCTGCCGGTATCCGATGAACAAATTCTCGGTTTCTTTGATGAACTTTTTGAACGTTGTTTTGGTCGCTTTCATATTTGAGGGTTTTCGTCTCAGGGTTATTTCCCTTCGATGTGAATATCAAAACCGATCCCCTCGCTAATTGGAATCCTTATTTTCCCTCAACGTCCCTACCCTTTGAATATCAAATAGTTAGGACAGTTAAATAATTACCATGCGTGCGTGACGCTACGATCAAAACGCGATGGTTCAACGCATCTCTTGTATCCAGAAACTAATTACACTCAGCCCGACAACGTCAGGTCTGCGCTCTGGCAATCAATCGTCGCGCCGCTGACCGTGCGGTATGCCTTGATCGTGTAACTGTATGAGACGTTCGCCGTGAGTCCTGTATCGGCAAAGCTCAGATTCTCGTTCGCGCTCGTTGCGTAGCCGCTCAAATTAAAATTTGGAAAAAGTTTTATCACGGTCGAGTCGCGGAAGATTCTTACGGTCACGCCTGTGTCTGCGACCGCATCAAGATTTTCCATCACGACATTTGCGACGACAAGCACGACGGTGTTGACTGGAGTTTTTGCCAACGTGACAACCGTGGACTGACCGCCAGCATTTAGTCCGATGGTCGAAAACGATCCGCTGACTGACGTGACCGCAGCACCGTTACTGCCGTTAGTTCCGTTCGTGCCATTCGTTCCATTCGTGCCGTTTGCACCGTCCTCAACGAGCTTCGTCACCCCAGCCCATTCGCCACTCGTGATCGTGTCTGTCGCGCTTGTGCTGCTCGCCGTTGCGATTGTGACCCAGCACGGATTTCCATTTACGGTTGGGATATATTGCGTCCACGGCGAGAGCGATCCAGATAGCACGCCGCTTGAAAATGTATAGGTGAGCGTTGAACTTGGAACCGCTGGCGAACTAGACGAACGTTGATAAATGAAAACGCTAGCCACGTTCAACCCTGCTGCACCGTTAGTGCCGTTTGTTCCGTTACTACCTGCTGCACCGTTCTCAGCTAAGATAACTGCACCAGCCCACTCTGCTGCTGCGATGCTATCAGTCGCGCTCGTGCTAGATGCCGTCGCTGTTACAACCCATAGCGGATTCGTTCCCGCTGGAATTGTTTGCGACCACGAGCCAAGCGACCCGCTCAGAACGCCAGTCGAGAAAGTGAAGGTGGTCGTGTTAGCTGGCTGCGACGGCGTAGAGGCTGAGCGTTGATAAAGATAAACCACAGCGACATTCGCACCGTTCGATCCCGCCGCGCTTGCTTGCGCTGATGCCGCAGTCGATGCCGTTGAAAGATTACCGAGCGAGTCCTCGGCCTTTACCCAGTAAAAATAAGTTGTGGAAGCGGTTACTGACGCATCATTGCGACCGCTTGCAAAGCCACTCCAAATCGTTGTCGAAGTTGCAAACGTGTTCGTCGTGTTTCGATATAAATAATAGGTCGCAAGATTAGCTTCCGTGTTATCATCCCAGTCTAGAGCAATCAGTCCCGCGCCTGATGCTGCTGAGAGATTTGCCGGAGCCGATGGCGCTGTCGTGCTGGCTGCAACGAGAACGCTGCCCGACAAGTAGCTCGTGCTAACTCCGAAGTAACTCTCGCCGTAAAGCCGCACGTTATAGGTCAGCCCGATCTTGATGTCGCCGGAGATGAAATCCTCGGTCGCTGTGCCTTCGTTGCGTGACCAAGTAATGTAAGTCGTCGAGGCGCTTGGCTTATATTCCATCACGACCATGCCGCCGCTCTGAATGAACTCGTCGCTCGGTGCGACCCAGTTCGCCTTGATGCGCGAGGTTACCGTGCCGTCCTCTTGGATCAGTTGCGTCGTGCCGTTCGCGGTAAGCGTAAGTGAGGTTGGAGCCGATGGATTACGCGGGTCGATCAGGTTCGTGTTTGGCGCATCCGCGACGTAAATCTCGTCAGCGGTCGTCCACGAGTAAACGCTCGACGCGGTTTCTTTGAGCGTCATGTCAACGTAGAGCAATGGTGGTTCGCCCTCGGTAGCGAAGTGCCACTCGATCACCTCAAATACTTTTGCACTCCAGCCGAGCTTAGCGTTCGTGATCATCACGGTATCACCAGCGCGAACCTGCATTGCCTCTAGCCGGAAGCGTGCTGTGAATGTGATCTCCTCGCGAGCGCGGCGCAACTCGATCACCGAGAGACGCTGAGCGCAACTGGGCGAGGTCGTGAACGGTAAGACTACGTCGCGGAAGTAAACGATGCTGTTGTCCTCGCTGACGTAGGTTGCGGATGTAACCGCTGGAAAGTCTGTCACCTGCCAGTCGTTCGACTCTGAGACGTAAACGCCTTTGACCGAGTTTACGCGGTCACGTGCGCTGATCCGTGTCTGCACATTGAGTGGGCCGACGAAATGTTTCTCGCTGAGCGTAACGGTAGGCGTGCGATAGCTCGCCGCATATACGACCATCTTACCGCCGGAGTAAGCAATTAAACCGCCCATCGCACTAAGCAGCTTGCCGATGTTCTCATCCGGCGCTGCGCTCGTGATGATCATGCCGTTCGCCTTGTAACGATTCTCGTAAGCAACTGGTGATGCTGGCAGAATCTGAACCTGCTCGTCGCACACGTTAGCCGCGACCGTGATCGAAGTGTCATCCACCTCCGCGCTCGTCATCGCCATCCCGATCTTGGTATCGAGCAAATAATCACGCACCGCGAGCGCAGGATTTGCGGAGTAAACGGTCGTCGTCGTGCGCGGATCATAAACTTTTTTACCCTTCACGACGCACGAGATATTTGGGATGCCGCCGACATAGATTTCCGCATCCCATGTCAGTTGAGCATAAATGTAAGTGATGCCGTCTAAGCGATGCGCGGAAGTCCATTGCCCTGTGTCAGCGGTTAAGCCGGTCGTCGCAGCAATTAACGCCGCGTCAGCCGTCTGCGGAGTCGTGCCGAGATGCTTCGCGATCGTGATCTTGTTAAGATATCTGCTGCCGCCATCGACCGTATTGCCGGAGCCTGTGATGATTTTCTCGTCGTTGAGATAAGTGTCGCCAAGTTCTTCGCACTCGTGTCCGGCAATCGCAATCACAAGATGCAGATACTGATTTTTCGTGCCGGTCGTTGAGATGTAAACGATCACGCCAGAGGCTTTGCATTGACCGTAAATTGCTTGCCGTGCTGAGATCGGCGAACGGATCATCTGCGAACGAGTCGAGAGTGACGAATCCGCAAAGCTCGGAGCCTTTGGAGCGAGTAACTTGGAGACCGCCATTGATGCAGCAGTCACTGCAACGAAAGAAATAACTGCGGCGACACCTGCTGAAACATTAACCCAAAATATGCTTTGGATAATATACTGTGTAAGTGCAACTGACATAAAATTAGAGTCTCCAGCAGGTTGATTTCTTTTCTCCGTTCAACGTATTAAAAAGCAATCCGCTAACTCCAACGAAAGCCGCGTCTGCACCTACAACAACCCCGATGCAGTCGCCATCCCCGCAATCGCTCACGATAATATCGCCGCGCCTCGCCATCGATGATTCGATGCGCTCAATCCCGCATGGCTCTCCGTAGTTACGCACGATTCCAATAATGCCGCCGTGCTTTTTAATAAGTCGATGCGCTGAGATTGCGGAATGATATTGATCGCGCAGTTGAAACGCCGGATCAATTCCAGTCGCACGCTTGATCCAGTCGCACGCAAACAAGCAACAATCGTTCTTCGCCCACGCGAACGGCTCGTGCCGACGCTCTTCGATAAAAGCGACTAGCTCGTCAGTCCAATTTTGTTTGCGCGTCATCATGCGTATTCTGTTGGGCCATAATCACCGCCGCCGTTACTCATAACAGGCGCAGCAAGTTTTTCGTTACCCCAATAAATTTCTTTTTCTTGGATCGCGTTGACGTAAATCAAGCCGAGGTCGGCGATAGTTGCGCTGGCTCGCAGTTGAAGTTGCTCTTGATGCGTGTAGCGAACCTCGCGTGGTCGCCGGAAGTCCACGAGACGATTCTCAGCCGTCATCGTTAGCGTCTGCGATGTGCCGTCGTCGCTGATATTCATCACGTCCATTCTACCAGAGAAGATCGTGATCGGTGTCGATACCAGCGCCGCGCTTGAATTAAGCGCACCAAAAAGCACCGTGCAGTTCTTGCCTTGGTAGTCCTCGGTCAGCGCCTCGGAAACAAGCGTCGTCGATACGCCGGAAAGCTGCATCGTGATACCGCGAGAAGCAAGATCAGTTGTTTCCTCAATAGGCGAGATCGTGCCAAGCGTGCCGGTTCCAAGATAAGTAATTGAGTTGTAAACCAGATTTCCATAACCACTCCAAAGATAAATAGCCGGAGTAAATTCTAGCGACGCGAGCAAGATCGGCGTCAGTTGCGACGCGGAAACCTCCGTCACCATGTCGTTGCTCAGTGATCTGCCAGCGGTTGTGATGCTCATGATGCGATGTCCTCGACTACGCTAAAACTCATGCCGTAAATGTTAGCTAACTCTATACTCCATTGCGTCGAGGGTTCCTGCAATCGAAACACGCCCTTTGCGTTGACCTTCGTGATCGGTGTGCTGACCGCGTAACTTGCACGCAGCAACGGAAACAAATCTACGCTCGATGACGAGTTGACTTGAATTACCTTGTAAAGCGAGGTTGAGATTTGAATCCAGTCGCCGACCGCAAAACTGCCGGTCGCGCCGCTGAAGCCGAGCGTAGTATCATTAGCCGTCGCACTTGAGACTAGCAAAGTGCCTGTGACTGCGCCGCGAGGATTAGGATTCGCGTAATCTTGAAAGTAAAACGTGCCGCGCTGTGCTGCGAGCAGAAACCCAATCACCGCTTCCGCATCAGCACGCACCATCGGTGGACACTCAACCGAGCCAGTCCAGCCTTGACCAGTCCAGTTGTATTGCTGCGATTGCAGCGTGTAAGGCGAGATGTTGCGGCGAGTAGAACTCACGCCAGTGATCATCAGCTTCGATGCAACGAGCGCCGCGGGAGGTGTGAGTGGATATGAAATTGCCATGATGTTTATTAAGCAAACGCAGCACGATAGCCACCGCCGCGACGAACCATGTCAGGAATCTCTGCTTTGAGTAATTTGCGTTGCTGTTCAAGGATCGGCGCGAGATCGGAGCGCGAGACGCCGGACGCGATGTTGTAAGTTATGTTGACGTTCGTGCCACTAGCGCCACTAGAACCGCTGCCCATCTTGCTATTTGGAATGATTGAACCGCTGCTGTTTGGCACGAATAGCTCTGGGCCTTTCTCGCCAACGACATAAGGCGAGCCGGATGTAACTGGGCCACCAGAAGCCTTAAACATATTTTGCAAGAATTTAGAAATACCCGCAGCCATTGGCGTTGTAACAGTTTGCTGAAATACCATCCGCACTAAATCTAAACCAATTGCTTTAATTACTTCGCGCAATTTTTTACCAGAAAAAATTGCGTCCTCAAAGCCACTTGATAAAATGTCACCTGTATTCTTCGCAATTATTTGGAAATCAGTTTCGGCAATTTTTCTCAAACCAGTTAAGCGAATTAACTCTTTCATCGCTTCATTTTCTAAATTAAAAAGTTTAACTGTTTCTTTATTTACAACGTCTAAACTATTTTTACCCGCAAGCGCATTTCTAGCATTGATCAATGCTTCAATAACCGCTTTTTGATATTCAATGCCTTTGCTTATTTTATCTTGCTGTTCTATTTCTGTTAATGTTGATGCGTTAAGTTTATCTTCCGCTTCGGCAAGGTCTTTTCCTAAACTGACTGCTTGTTGCATCATATCAGCGGTTATTTGTGCTTGATCGTTTTTCAATTTAGCAATTTCTAATGCCCTCATAGCACTGTTCAAAGCACCGCTTTGATTTGGTAAATCAACCTTGCTCGCTATTTTTTCAATTTGATCACCAATAGTTATAAATTTTTCTACATCGCTTTTTCCAAGAGCAACAGTGCTACGAGTCAAATCTGCAACCGCCTCGTTTACTTCTTTTATTTTTGGAATATCTCGCTCTGCCATTATTTTATCAGCAATACTAAGGCTATCCGCGTCACTTATTCCTGCGAGAGCGTCTTTTGCAGCTAATGTTTCTATTGTTACTTTTGCTAAAGTTGATTTTAACCCTTTAGCAGCTTCATCTACTATATTAGTAGCTCGTGTAACACGAGAAATTTCAACTGCACTAAGTCCAAATGCAACTGCGTTTTTTTCTACATCTTCTAGTCCCTGATTTAATTTTTGGATAGCTGCGACGGCAATAGTTGCGCCAAACGCTGTCCCGATATTTCTAGAAATTGTTTTAGCGGTTGTTTGAATTTTGCTCAAACTGCTTTGCACACTGGCAAATCCAGACCTAGTGGCATCGACTGCTCTAATATGGAATGTTGCTTCAGCGGCCATTTTTTTTGAGTCGATTTAGGTGGTTAATATAAGCAAGCCAGCCGGATAACTCCTCGGCTGGCATTTCCAATACTTCATAAGCGAACTTGCCGAGTCGTTCCGCGATTGCGTAAACGGCGAGAAGGTCGGCTCCTTGCTCGCCGCTGATTAGTTTTTTAGATCATCAACTTTGGGAGAATCTTCGGACAGGATAGCATTAGCGACGCGAGCAACCACGTTACTGTCGGCTTTGTTAAGGAACGTGATGCGATGCTCGATGGTGAATAGCTTAACGCCCTCGGCGTTTTGCGCCTTGGCAATTAAAATATCCACTAGCAACTCCATATCGCTGTCTTTTGATTTGCGATAGAGACGATTCTTTTCTCCCAGCGTTACTGGGGTCGAATAAATCTTGAGCTTCCATTCTGGAACGTCGATGCACTTAGTGCTGAGCGACGTAAAGTGTTCCCGAACTAAGTCGATTGCGTCCATTGTTTATTCCTCAGATTAAGCCGTGACGGTTGATAGTGTGCCGTTGCCCTCAAATGCGGTCGAAGCCTCGACCAGACCATCAAAGTTTGCGGTGACATCGAACTTGGTGACGATTGCGCTGCCGCTATAATAAATATCACCAGTCGTTGCGCCCTCTGGATAGAGGTTGAGCGTCACGCTGCTGCCGATGGTCATCAGTAGCTGACCGGCGTCGGTCTCATCCCAGAACATATCGCCGGAGACTGACCACATTTTCATGGTCGCGACCCGCGTGCGGTAGGTGTCGCCGATTACGGAATCTTCGACGGTGTCGGATGAGTGAGACAGCGAATAGTTTTTCAATTCGCCAATAGTGGTAGATGAGATTTTGACTAGACCTTCGCGGCCTAAGTGAACATTGGATGCCATATTAGTCTTGGGTTAAGTAGATGCAGTTAAAAGTGTGACGAGCGACGCCCCAGCGCCGATCCTCATCTGGCTCTTGCACATAATCGACTGCTGTCAAATGTAGGTCAGAGCATACTCCACCGAGCGTAGGATCGGCTAAAACAGCAGCCTCGACCGCTGCGCTTCCAGTATCGAATAGGTCGTCGATCAGGTAGGTTCCGCTTTCTGCAATGAAGTAATCTACCATTAGCGAAAGTTGCCGATATTGCACGCGGTCGGATGGTCGCAAGGATCGCACCTCGATTTGCTCTTGCACGGCGTAGACCGCCGCCGAGGGAAAGCTGACGCTGGCAATCGTGTTGTTACGACCTTTGAGAATGTTTGCGGTGACGACTACGCTCGCGCCAGTCAAAGCGTTAGCGGTCGCGGTGCGGATGTTTGTGCGGATGCTCATTATTTATTGTAGTCGATTGTTCCATCGCCCCTAACTTTTGCGAATCCTAAATTGACCGCCTTGTTTCCATAGATGCGGTTTATTTTTTGTAATGTAATTTTTTCTCTAGCAATCAAAGCTCCGTCAACATAGCGCTGCAAATTTGGGATAGAATTTTTAGATGCCGTAGCGATCACGAATGGATTTGGCCCGAAGTTATATGTAACCCGCCCAGATGAACGTGAGTGTTTTTTGATCCACGCCGGAATGCGAATCCCGCAAGCGATAGCGGCAGCAGCAAAACCAGATTTATTCCAACCAACTCGATTTTTTAAGATGTTAAAATACGCATCGGCGCTTTGTTGACTAACCCACATTTGATCTTGAACCTTCCAGCGACCAATCGTGCTTTGCGAAACCTGTCCTGTTCGTCCGTATTTGTTTCTGTATTTTTTTCTAAAAGTAGCCATATCGCCCTTGCTTGCTTCTGGCCTCCAAAATCTTTTCATCATCACAATGTTTTTGCTAGATTCCCATCCCAAGCTGACTCTTACTGTTTGGTTTTTACCACTAAGCGGTCTCAATAGTTTTGAACCGCCGATAGTTTGAAACAGTCCAATCGTTGAACTGCCTTTAGCCATTTTTGATCCACCGAATAAATCTCCCTTGATCGCATTAAAACCCTGCTCTTGTGCTGATTTAGTTAGTCCAGCGCCTCGTGGATTCTTTTGAGGATTTATCTCTGTTCCCTTCCCAGTCGTAGGAGGAATGATAAGCATTAAATTCCTAGCAAGATTGCCGCCCTCGGATTTAATAACTTTTCCGAGGTCTACTTTTGCTGTCGCAGCTAATTCAGCAAGCAGTCCACTTAGTTTTGCTGTATCAAAATTGACCGTGATCATATATTTTTGCACACGTCAATTTCACAACCAGTCCCCTCGGCGTCTAACGTCACGCGCTCGACAAAGTAAGTCACGCCGGAACGCAGCAAGGTCTGCGACACCGCCGGAGTCGTTGCAATTTGGTCAGTCGTTAAGAAAATCGTGAACTTAGAATCCGCACGACGCTGATCCTCGAAGTCATCGAATGCATTACGAGCCGACGACCAAATGCCGGTCACCGTGTTGCCTTGGTAAGTGAACGTGATACCAGCTTGATCGAGGATGCCGAGGTAATCTGCGGCAAGCTGGGTAGGATCGAAGTCTCGGACGCTGCTCATATAACTGCTCCGTTTGTAAGAAACCACTTAGCGTGCAATTCTGGGCGATTCGCTTTGATCCACGGCTCGGCATCGTCTAAGCATTTTTTGACATCATCGCCGCAAGTCTGCGACCCGACGTGATGAACGTAAGCGCGAGAAATGTAGTGATTCCGTTTCATGTCTAAGCATTGCACGTCGTCCGAGAACCAGTTAATCGGTGGAAAATCCACCCACGCGCTGCGGGTAACCTGCGCGAAGATCGGCGCGATGATATCCGTGACAATTATTTGCGCCTCCGATTCGTATCTCAAGAAATTGATCTTACCGATTCCGCAGCGTATGTTCTGCGTGCCTCTTGCGTAATCAGATCGGCACGCAACAATGCCGTGATCGCCAAACTTTTCTTTGATGAAGGAAACGTCGCAAGCAAGTGTCCTCCATGTAGTTGGCGTTAAAACGATGTCGTCATTTGCGATCACGATTTCATCGAAGCGTTCAAACGCAATCGCTGCTGCCGCGTTGTAAGCCTCGCCGAAATTGCGTGCGTCATTCGGTAGGTTAATCGTCTGGTGATTCGGCAACTTTAAGTCTGAGCCAGCGAGATAAACCGTTACATCACGCGGAACATATTCCGAGATCGAGGCCAGCATGACCGGCAAGCACTTGCCGTGCGTCGTGCAAATGACAATCGCTTTCATCGGATGAGCGTGATCCTTTCTACCGCTTCTAAGACCTCGCAGTCCGGCTCCGATGCGGTGAACACCTCGGCTTGCGCTCGATACTGTGCGCGAGAAATTATGCGCTGATCAACCTCCTTGATCTTGATCCTTAAGGGCGTAGAATTGAGGTCACGACCTGAGATCAAATCAAAAAGTTTTGAATCCCATTGCAACGCTGGCGCGTAGTTATCCCGCACCTCGATCAGTAGATTCCCACGCGCTTTCTTGCTGGCTGAATTCAGCGCGTCGTCGAGCGTTCCTTTCACATTAACGTGCTGGAATTGCTTGACCATCACCGTGCTGGTTTCGTCATCCGAGTTGATCGCGAAGATATGCTCAACGTGCGCCGGATCGGTCGCGGCATTTAGCCAAGCGTCACGGCAAGCCACCGCGTTTGAGGTGTTGTCCTTAGTCGCGTGCAAAAGCGTGATCCTCGGTTCCTCAGTTTTATGGCAATGCATTTGGCGTATCTCAGCGAGCGTCGTGAAGCCGGAAAGCCGTGCCGCACGCGCTGCCAAATCCCAACCCGCCCAGTCATACCATTTGCGCTCGTGCGTCCAAGGTCGATCCGCAACGCTTGGCACGTCGAGCTTGAGCATGGTCTCAGCCCAGTAAGACGCTCGCTTGGCATCCTGCCTCTCGAAATGCAATAGTATCATAGTAGCAATCGCCTCTCGACACCAAGGGAAAACACCGTGCGCTTGCAAAGCGTATTGCATCGCCTCGCGATTGATGCCGGAAATACGCGCCAAATTCAGTAGCACCTCGTAACGGAACGAGCTTTCCAGATTCGGGAACGAGATCGCGATCTTGCCGAACTGCTCTGCCGCTGGACGGTTTCCGTCGCAGTAATGTTCTTGGTGAATGTAAAAGTATTGCGTTGCGGATTCCGCGACTGACTTGCCAAGGATTTTCAAGTTCCTCTTTCGGTTCGCTCGCTTGATCACGTTGGGCGAGTGTATCCAAACCGGCATTTGCCAGTCCTCGTGTTTATCGTTAGCGAGCAGAAGCAGGTTCTCGTGAACGTCGTGATGCCAGCGGCGTCCGGCCTCAAAGGTTGATCGCCGGATAACGCGCTCGCGGAGCAGCTTCTTGTTTGAGCCTCTCACATCGTAAGGACAGCGTGCCATTAGAACGTCGTCCTTGGCGCTTTTAAGCGATTCGCGAAACATACTAGTCCCCTCGATCAGATCGTCGCAGTCAGCCCATAAAAGCCAGTCGCCTGTGCCTTGAGCAAACGCCGCATTGCGAGCGTCCGAGAACGAATCGACGTGCGGCCATTTTTGTGCGGTCAGAGTGTTGATGTATTCCGAGAACAGGAAATCCTTGCCGTTCTCGACGCACCACGCACGCGCCTTATCCACGGTGTCGTCCGGCTCTTGACCGCCGATAGCTCGCACAAGCGATAGCTCATCAAAGATCGGCTCAAACGAATTGAGCATTTGCAGGATGTGTTCCGATTCGTTGCCACAAATAACGCAGAGTGATAGGCGCATGAGGTATCACGCGAACCGTCAAAAACAGAAAGCCCCACGCAGTTAAGCGTGAGGCTCTGTTCACCAATTTAATTTAATAAATTAACTGTATTGGGTGGTGACAAGCTGACCAGCGTTCGCATTAACGACCTTCTCGGTGACGTATTGCGAAGCGCGAACGATATTCGACTTGATGGACTCCTCGCGGTAGGTGCTGACACCAAACGCAGGGCCATACTCCGACCAGTTTAAGGTAAACCCAGCGCCGCCGCCGAAGTAACCCGCGCTGCCCTCGGAGACTGAACCCACGAAGATATAGGTATTTGCCCACGCATTAGCGGAAGCAAACGCCACGCCTTCAGGAGCCGAGTCATAGGAGGCGCGACCGATCAACACCTCTTGCACGCCAAACACATCAGCCGCAGCCTGTGTCGAAGCATTCAAGATCGAGTCGCTCGAAATGCCGGAGCCGCGTAAACGGTTCTGGAACTTCGTGCTGGCACGGATGCGAGTCCATACAGCATACGGAATCACGACTTTCAGGTTGTTAGCCGACTCACCCTTGGCGAGCAAACGGTCGATAGCGTCTTGCACATCGAGGCCAACATCGAACGTGGCGATGTTTGCCGTGGTGTAAGCCGTGCCGGAATTGGTCGCGGTAAACGTCGTAGCGTTGAAGATTGCAGACGAAACGCGAAGCTCGTGACCGAGCATCAGTTTGCGTTGAGCAATTTTTGCAGCCATGACCTCGGCGTCAAAGAAACGCGAGACATCCGCTGTGACGGTATCGTCAATAGGATTCTCAATGCCATACTCTTGGCAGGTGTAGGTTTCTTGGTTGTAGCTGTTCACCATACGAGGATAAGCAGCACCGACTGCGCGCTGTTTTACATCGCTCTTGAGAAGCTGACCTTCTTTGAGTTGGAAAGAAGGATATTGACCGGCGCGAACTGGGACGTTCAGCACTGGCATGATCTTTGCCCCGATGAGTCCACTCTCCCAATCTTTGGACTGTTCAAGAACACCGGCGATGTCGCCACGAAATACTGCAGCAGAATTACTATACATGGTAGGTTATAAATTAGTTGTTGCGGGGAAGGATTTCGACCACGGCATTCGCGTCAGACGCGGTGCTGAGTGATTTGCCAACAGTGATCGTGCCAGTGATGGCGACGAGGCCACCAGCGACAGCGAACAGAGTGTTGCCGACCGTTACTGGGCCAGCGAGCAAAGCGACTTTGATCGTGTTATTGCCGAGGAAGCCGACGGTGACGTAGTCGCCGGAAGCTGCATCGATTTGAGTGACGCCATCGACAACACCGCCGGTAGCGCAAAGGCCAACGCCGAGGTTGCTCGAAATGGTCACGAGACGGAAAGCGGTCAAGGCTGAGTTAGCCAGAAACGTGCCGCTGTTAAGATATTGTGTAGACATATTAGTTTAGGATTAGAGTTTGACGATTTCGCCAGACTGAACGCGGGAGCGATAGTCGGTGTATTCGGCAGAATGGTTTTTAACCGCGAACGAAATGGCAGCAGACTTGTTGCCCTTCAGCTCGACGGATTTGTCAGCGACGATTTGCTCGAAGCTGCGTTTGACTGCATCGGCTGGTTTAACAGCTTCAGCGGAAGCAACAGGAGCAGCAGGAGCGCCAAACTGTTTGCTAAATTCACGGATGGCCGCGAGCGCACCTTCGTTGGCGGCGTTCGTGATCATGTCGGTTTTTGCTTTCATAGCAGCGGGAGCATTGTCAGCAGCAGCATCTGCGCTGGCATCAGCAGCAAGACCAGATTCGATCTTTGCGATTCTATCATTAAGAGCCATCATGGATGATTCAATCATGCCAGCGATAGCCTTCTTATCTTCTTCGGTCATCATAGGATTATTATATTGTGGAGTGGAAACTGGTTCGTTTTTCGGCATCACGTCCTCAAATTCTTTGAGTTTGCGACCGAAAAATCCAGAGGGGTTCGCGGCTGGCTCTGAGACTAAATCAACTGAAAAAATCTCGGAGCATCGCTGCAAAATGGTTTTCTTATCCGCGCCGATTTCACTTGGGCCGGAGAACGCAATCGAGAGACCGAACGTGTCGGGGATGCGCTGCGCGATTTCGAGGATGTAGGTGCGGTGCGGCGAGCTTTGCAGTAAGTGCAGATCGCCCAGTAGCTTGTCGCCCTCGATCCGCATCGTGTCGATGAAGCCAACGATGTCACCAGCGCCGCCGGAGTGATCGAGCTTCACCTTGAGACCGCCAGCATATTCCTCGGCAGCGGTCATAACCTGCTCAAGCGTCTTGCGATCAATCGCAACACCGTGACCGAGGGCTGGGCCTACCGTAATGAGCGAAACGCCGCGAATAATGCCGTTCTCGGCATCAATCTTGGAATCCGCAACGGCTTCAAATGAAATAATCGGGGTCATCGCAAAGCGTCTCAGTTGTCAAATTTAACATCCGCACTATTATAAAGATGGACACGCGGCAACTGAGACCCGCGAAACGCTTCATGGGCAGTCAATCTTTATGGCAGAGCGCAAAAAACGCTCTGCCTTTCTTATGCAAGAAATCGAATCCAAGATAATAAGAGATGCGCTGTTAAAATGGAATGATCTGCCGAGCCGCACGATTGCGCGAAAATTGATCGCTGATAATCCCGATGTCTGGCTCAAATCAAAATTGGAGAACGTGCGAACCAGCATCAGGTATTTGCGCGGCAAACAAGGCGCGAACAATTTAGCCAAAGCCGTAAGGTCTAATAAATTCGTTGAGAAGTCGGAGCCATCGCATTTCATCCCGCCCTCCGATGAATCGGATTTCATTCCGCACATCGTTAAGAACGAATTAAATCGTGATGCAAAGATTGCCGTGCTGGGCGACATACACTTGCCGTATCATTCGGTCAAGGCGCTGCGTAACGTGTTCTCTAGGCTCGATAAGTTGAAGCCCGACTTGATTGTTTTAAACGGTGACATAATCGACTTCTATAAGTTGTCGCGCTTTATGAAAGACCCGCGCTGTCGATCTGTTAAAAAAGAGATCGAAACGACGAATGATTTCTTGGACGCGCTCGATGAGCGTTATCCCAAAGCCAAAAAGATTTGGAAAGACGGCAACCACGAGGAACGTCTCGATCATTATGTGATGAGCGCCGCGCCTGAGATATACGATCTGAAGATGATCACGCTCACCGAACTGCTGCAACTCAAAGAACGCAATTTTGATTACGTCAACGAGAAGCGTGCGATCTACCTCGGCAACCTTACGGTGCTGCACGGTCACGAATACCCGACGCCGATGATCGGCCCAGTCAACGCAGCGCGTGGATTATTCATGCGAACGAAAGCGTCCTCGCTCGTGAACCATCACCATCAAGTCAGCGAACACGTCGAGAATGACGTTCGCGGCAAGTCGATTGCCACGTGGTCACTCGGTTGCTTGTGCGATCTGCACCCGATGTATACGCGTTATAATCGCTGGTCACACGGTTACGCCGAAGTCACGCTGAGTGCTTCCGGCGAGTTCGTGGTCAGCAACATTAAGGTTTAATCTGCTGCGGCGCGGTTAAACCATCACGAGTTCTTGCTCGTCCTCGTCGTCCTCATCCTCATCAAATGGGCCGTTCATGTGAATTACTTCTTACGGTTCATCCGATCACCAAACCACCATCCGATGCAATTAAATGCCGCAAAGTTGAGTTCGTTTGCGGTCGAGCTTTGCGCTTCCGTTGTCGAATAAAAGTAAATGACCGTTGCGATCAGCACTAGAGTAATCGTGATAAACGGTCTGAATAGTGTGATCAGATTAGCAGCCCACGGTGACACGTTAGCCGGAGCAACAGACGCCTGCTGGCTTGCCGTAAAAGCCTCCCATCGCGCCTTGTCGCTGCCGATCTGCGCCAGCACTTGCATCTCCTCCAACTTGCGTTTGTGATCTTGACCGGCCTTGAAATTATCGAAAAAGCCGTTGCCGATGCGGAGCAAGACACCGAGTGCGCCACCGCCGAGTGCGTTTGTGAGTATATCAAGCATGGTAGTTAAATGCCGAAGATTGCTTGTTGTAGTTTACGAAAACAGAAATAAGGAAACCAAATAAATTTAGGCACGCGCTGCACGCGATGCCGAGTATTGCACACGAAAGGATAAGTCGCGTCCCATAGCCTGATCGTGATCTTGCCGCCGCTGGATGACGTGCAGTTCTTGATCTTGATGTTCTGCGTCGGTGGCCGTCCAGCATACCAGTAATTGTCATACTGCCCAAACTCTAACAAGCCGTCGGCCAGCGAGTCTTGCAGCGTCCAGCCGTTAATACTGCCCTTGACCGTTACGCTTCCGCGAACCTTGCAATTTGAGAAGGTATAAAGCGATCCACGCACGCAATCAATCGCGTCCTCCTGCGAGCCGTCTGGTATATCCAGATCGACTACGTTTAGCACGTTCACGTCTGAGCATTTGAACAGATCGTCGTAGTCAGCGGGAATAGCCGGAGCCTGCCAGTTGTCTGGTGAAATAATTCTACCATCATACTCAGGCCCGCAGTAGCTTTTCCAGTTCGTGTCCTTCGTGCCACTCATAGCTAGTCGCCCTTCGGTTCTTCTTTCGGTTTGAGTGCATCCGCGATCTGTTCGGCACACTTGCGGATCAGTTCGTGCTGCTCTGCGTTTAGCGGAGCCATGCGTGCTGCGTTATAGAGGTTATTGAGTGCCTGATCTAGTGTCATGTTGTTCATGTTATATTTTATTGTTAGACGTTACGTTTGATAATCCATGCGGTGATCGCCGAGATTACTGCCGCTAAAATTGCCACCTTTCCTTTAAGCTCGTTCTTAAAACTTTCAAGCATCGTTACGCGACCGTTGGTTTTAATGCACTGCTGCAACACTTGCTCAAGCATCTTATCTTGAGCGTCCATTCTGGTTAGAATCGAGGACAACTGGGCATTCACACTTAATGGGTCGTAGCTCATTTGCGCTTATTGATTAGGTCAAACAAAGCCTTTATTTTTTCTTCTACCACCGCCACCCGCAAATCCAGCTTACTAAGCACGATGATGAGCGTGATGACACCTAGCAGGATAGGCCAAGCCTTCATGATTAAATCGAGTGCGCTCATTTGGATTCTAGGGCGGCGAGGCGTTTGCGGAGGGATTGCAACTCGGCTACGAGGATAGGAATTAACTTTGACGCATCCATTCCCCACGGTTTTTCGGCTGGGTCATCTCCTCCCACCGTAACCATCTTGGGATATACTTCATAGGCTTCTTGCGCCACAAAACCGTAATCATCTTTCTCTTTAGTAAATGTTAGCCAATCAAAACGTCGTGGTTTTAAGGCATCAATTATAACGCTAG
>Ga0209596_1001102_pt1 | contig 23922 bp, 22 predicted proteins | sample M_130807_MF_Meta_FD_187314 | JGI IMG/M metagenome (GOLD analysis project Ga0209596, IMG submission 187314) | Freshwater microbial communities from Lake Montjoie, Canada to study carbon cycling - M_130807_MF_MetaG (SPAdes) (version 2) | ecosystem: Environmental > Aquatic > Freshwater > Lake...
TTTGTAAGCCTTGATGATGGATATGGGTGCAGTGATTCAACTTTCTTTAGCGATGCTCAGACCGACTTTGCCAGCACCCTCTATTCCTCATCCCTGCTACTTATTCGTGGCATTACTCGTCGCACAGGGGCTCGCGGTATTTCACTTCGCGCAACTGGTGCATGGGATTTACGCGCGGCCTATGAATCCTGGCGCACAAAAGAAAGTACGCTGGCAATATGAGTGAAGAAATCGCCACCCAGGCCACCATTCTTCATGTTGATATGGATGCATTTTTTGCCTCCGTGGCAGAGCGAGATAACCCAGAGTTAAAGGGAAAAGCTGTAGTCATTGGGATGGGTGCACGAGGTGTTGTCTCTGCAGCTAACTATGAAGCGCGCAAATTTGGTATTCACTCCGCAATGCCGGTGGGACGTGCTCGCCGATTAGCACCACATGCAATCTTTTTACCTGTTGATATGGCGCGCTATCAAGAAGTATCAGAGCACGTCATGGAGATCTTCCATAGCTTCACGCCATGGGTTGAACCGATTTCACTTGATGAGGCTTTTTTGGATGTGACAGGTTCACAAAAACTACTTGGAACGGGGCGCGAAATCGCAGTTGCTATTCGCAAGAAAGTAGAGGAGCAAGAGGGCATCACATGTTCTGTGGGAATCGCACCTTCTAAGTTCATTGCAAAGTTAGCATCAGCTAACTGCAAGCCCAATGGAATGTTAGAGATAACCTCTGATCGCATTCTTACCTTCCTGCATCCACTCCCTATTCAAGCGATGTGGGGTGTGGGACCAAAGACGGCAGAAGTTCTAGAGCGATTAGGGCTGCGAACGATTGAAGATATTGCAAAGCTTCCTCGCACCACACTGATCAGAGCACTCGGTGAAGCAAATGGAGCATCCCTCTATGAGCTTGCATGGGGCCGCGATTACCGCGATGTCACACCCGAGGAACCTGATCGCAGCATCAGTGCCGCAGAGACATTCGCGCAGGATCTAGATAATCCAGAAGAGATATTGACTGAGTTCTTAAGACTTACTGAGAGAGCAACTGCCAGATTGCGCGATCGTGATTTATTTGCAAAGACAATAAGTATCAAGGTGCGCTTTGCTGATTTCTCAACGATTAATCGCAGTAAGACTTTGCCGCTTCCAATTGATAGCACCCATGATGTTTATGAGGTTGTGAAGGGTCTCTATCAAGCCTTACGTATTGAGAGGGCCCGCTTGCGTCTTGTGGGGGTCTCTCTAGAGAATTTAAGTGAGGGAGCACCGCATCAGATGATGCTGGGAGAGCGCGAAGTAGGCTGGCGCCAAGCAGAAGGTGCTATGGATCAAGCCCGGGCCCGTTTTGGTAAGGGTTCTGTGCGCCCAGCCCGCCTCATTAAAGATGCCGAGGATGAAGAAGAGTGATTTCTAAGTAGCCAGAGGCGCCATTGGTGTTCTATTGTTGGCCTATGTCTTTATCTGATCATGAGAAGCGAATGCTCCAGGAGATGGAAGCTGCGCTAATGACGGAGGATCCACGTCTAGTTTCAGCTCTTTCAGGGGATGCAAAACCACTGGGAAGAAACCGCATTCTGCTGGGTCTAGGACTTGTTGTCTTGGGAGTTCTCGTTCTCTTTGGTGGCCTTGTTGCCAAGTTGACGCCTGTAGGCGTTCTCGGTTTCATCATCGCTCTTGGCGGTGTAATCACAGCTATCTCATCGATTGGCCGTCTATCACTTCCTAAGAGCAAGGGCACATCATCGATTAGCGCTCGCCTTGAACAACGCTGGGATGAGCGCAATAACGGCTAAATAAGCTTCGCTTTCGATCCAAGGGCTCCCATCGGGGCCCTTTTTTTATGCCCAAAAACAGGTGGGGAGGGGTGGGGGCCAAAAGGGTAAATTGTGGCGAAAGGTGGTTGAAAAAGGAGGAAAGTGGAGTAAAGTGGGGAATTAAGCGTGGAAAGTAAGCGCAGCGAACCTGGGGAAGGGGGCGCTAAAAATGTTTCTTGGCACCCACGAGCCACGCCTTGATGACAAGGGTCGTTTAATTTTGCCCGCGAAATTTCGTGAAGAGCTCTCCTCGGGATTAGTAATTACTAAAGGACAAGAACGCTGCCTTTATGTTTTTCCATCAGCAGAGTTTTCAGTAATAACAGAGACGCTAAAACAAGCGCCAGTCACTGCAAAATCAGCTCGCGATTACATGCGTGTGATGTTTGCAGGAGCACACGATGAAATTCCTGATCGTCAAGGTCGCATAACAATTCCTCAAGGTCTTCGCACATATGCAGGATTAGAAAAAGATTGCATTGTTATTGGTGCAAATACTCGCGTTGAAATTTGGGATGCAACTTCTTGGAATGAATATCTAGCAGATCGTGAAAAGGGATTTGCCGATGTTTCAGAGGAGGTATTCCCAGGACTTTTCTAACTCTCTCATTTGTGGTCACCGCCGACCTTTCGAAAATAACGGCGCCACTTCCCCGGCGCCGCTATAAAACAGATCCGTCGGCCGGCGGTGACCAGAGGTGAGAGCACTGCAGTAAATAGCAATAAATAACTACCTATGAGTTGAAAGGGGGAGAGAGTGAATAACAGCGTTGCACATGTTTCTGTGATGCTAGATCGTTGTATTAATTTACTGACCCCAGCAATTCAAGCAAATGAGCATCCAGTTATTGTCGATGCAACTCTTGGGGCAGGTGGTCACACCGAGGCCCTACTCACTAAGTTCCCACATTTAACTGTTATCGGCATCGATCGTGATGCAGATGCGCTAGCTAGTGCAACTAATCGCTTAGCCCCATTTGCCAATCGTCTTCGCACATCCCATGCAACCTTTGATCAAATCGGCGATGTTGTGGCATCTCATGGCTTCACAAAAATAGATGGCGCACTCTTTGATCTGGGTGTTTCATCGATGCAGCTCGATCAAAGCGAACGAGGCTTTTCTTACTCACAGGATGCCCCACTAGATATGCGCATGGATCGCAGTCAATCACTTACCGCGGCCGAGATTGTTAACACTTATGAGCCAGGCCAGTTAGTGAAGATTCTGCGCACATATGGCGAAGAAAAGTTTGCAACCAGAGTGGTGGAGCGAATTGTTAAGGCCCGTGCCATTGCACCGCTCAATTCAACATCTGAGTTGGCAGATCTGATTAAAGAGGCGATTCCAGCGGCAACTCGTCGCACTGGTGGAAATCCAGCTAAGCGCACTTTCCAGGCTCTTCGCATTGAAACCAATGATGAGCTAGGTGCAATTACTCGTGCTCTTCCTGCAGCCCTTGGACTACTCAATATCGGTGCTCGTTTAGTAGTGATGTCATTTCAATCTCTTGAAGATCGCATCGTTAAAGAGTTATTTGTGGCATCGACAACCTCTGGCACACCACGTGGTCTGCCATTTGATCTACCTGAATTTGCTGCCAAGTTCTCACTTGTTGTTCGTGGCAGTGAAGTTCCAACTACCGAAGAACTCAATGAAAATCCGCGCTCGGCATCTGTTCGTTTGCGTGCTATCGAAAGGGTGGCTGCATAATGGCAATGACAGCGTTTGCTCCAGCAATCACGCGCTCACGTGAAATCATCGCAACTAAGACTGCAGAAGTTGCACTCAAACTAGTTCCAGATGTTTCAGAGCAAACACAGGAAAACCGTAAGTATTTTGCAAAGTTTGTATCTGTCGTAGGCGTCCTTGCATTGATGTTCCTTCTCTTCATCAATACATTGCTTGCACAAGATGCTTTCACGCTTAGTCATTTAAAGCTTGAGGCAAAGATGATCAGTGATCAACGTGAAGCAATCAATCGCCAGATCGATGGCATTGCAGCACCTGAGAACCTAGCAAAGGCAGCAACTGCACTAGGCATGAAGCCATCTGAAACCCCAACGTTTTTAAGCCTTGATCCACCAGTAATACCAGCTGAGAGTGTGGACAATGGGTAATTTCTCATTAGCTCATAATCGAATTAGAGGGCTCATCTTTTTATTGGCATTAGCAATGTTCGTATTCGGTTTGCGTTTAGTTCAGGTGCAGGCAGTGCAAGCGGGCGACTACCGCATGCGCGCTGTGAATGAAATGGAAAATACAAAATCTCTTCCAGCTCCACGAGGTGACATTACTGATGTTAATGGAGTGGCATTTGCCCGCAGTGTGGCAGCAACTAGCATTGTGGTTGATCAGACACAGATTACAAACCCTGCACGAGTTGCAAACTTCATTGCACCGATTCTTGATTTACCTGTTGCCCAAGTTCAAGCCAGCATTACTGGTAAGCGTAAATGGAATATGGTCTATCAAAATGCCAAGCCCGCGCTGTGGCAGAAATTGACTCAATCTATTTCTCAGTTCAATTCACAGTACCCAGCAATGAGTCCTGATCGAATTATTGGCTTCTTCCCAGAGCGTGGATACATTCGCGAATATCCATCAGGATCACTCATTGCTTCCCTTATCGGCTTTGTTAATCATGATGGCGTTGGTGCAACTGGACTTGAATCAAGTATGAATTCAACTATTTCAGGAATTGATGGCAAGTATTCATTTGCTAATGGCTATGGGGCTGAAATCCCTGGATCTCAATCAGAGATTATTCCAGCCCAAACCGGCACAACTGTGCGCCTTACAGTTGATCGGGATATTCAGTGGGTGGCATCGCAAGCTATCTCTGATGCCGTTAAAGCATCTAATGCGATTAGCGGAACCGTCATTGTGATGGATCCAAAGACTGGTGAAATCTTGGCCCATGCAACTGCGCCAACATTTAATCCTAATAACACTTCAAAAGTTTCACTCGTTGCCATGCGCAATCCTTCAGTTCAAGATGTCTATGAGCCAGGTTCAACGGGTAAAGTAATGACTTTGGCTGCGGCCCTTGAAGAGAAGAAAGTAACTCCAGAAACAGTATTTACAGTTCCTTACGCACTCAAGCGTTCAACTAAGGTTTTTCATGATCACGAAAAGCATGCAACACAGCGTTTAACAACTGCAGGAATTTTGGCAGTTTCAAGTAATACGGGATCTATTCAAGTGGGAGAACTTTTATCTCACGATCAGCTCTTTGAGTACTTAACTAAATTTGGCGTTGGATCAAAAACTGGATCAGGTTTGCCCGGAGAATCCCGTGGAATTCTTCCTAAAGTAGCTGATTGGTCAGGAACTTCTGCGCCAACAATGGCTTTTGGTCAAGGCTATTCACTGACTGCGATGCAAGCTACAAGTATTTTTGCAACCATTGCTAATGATGGTATTCGAGTTTCTCCTACTGTAATCGCAGGAACTCGTGATGCCAGTGGAAACTTCACACCTGCACCAGGTCGCACAAGTCAGCGCGTGATTAGTGTAGAGACTGCGAAAATCATGCGACTAATGATGGAAAGCGTTGTTTCTGCAAATGGAACTGCTCCAAGTGCTGCAATTGCGGGATATCGTGTGGCAGGTAAGACTGGAACAGCGATGCGCATTGATGACACATGCGGTTGCTACCGTGGATACACCGCTTCATTTATTGGTTTTGCACCAGCAGATAACCCGGCCTACGTTATTAGCGTTACGATTCAAGATCCAAAAGGTCTGCACTGGGGCGGCGCATTAGGCGGGCCAGTATTTAAGAAAGTAATGTCTTTTGTTTTGCAAAGTCGCCATATTGCACCTACCGGCACTACATTTGTTCCAGTATCTCTGAATGAGAAAGCTTTAGCTATAAAGAGGGCCCAGGATGCAACGGCCAATAACTAGTCACCAGAAAAAACTCTCTGCGCTATGCGCGATAGTTGGCGCGGTTTCTTCCTCCAAAGAATTAGAAAGCATTGAAGTCAGCGGAATTTCTCAATCTAGTAATGCAGTTTTACCTGGAGATCTCTTTATTGCTCTGCCTGGTGAAAAATTCCATGGGGCACAATTTGCATCCGATGCCATAGCACGCGGGGCAGTTGCTGTTCTTACAGATGCCATCGGTGCTAAAGATATAAAGGGTATTCCAGTTCTTATTTCAACAAATCCTAGGCGAGCAGCTGGTATCGCCAGTGCTTGGTTTTATTCTGAACCAATGCGAGATCTCTATAGCGTTGGTGTTACAGGAACTAACGGCAAAACCACAGTAACAACTCTGCTTCACCAAATTATGACCGCTGCAGGACGTGAAAGCGGACTTATCGGAACTGTTGAAACTCGCATTGGTGTTGAAAGCATCGCCAGTAAGCGAACAACCCCTGAAAGCTCAGATTTACAGGCTCTATCTGCGGTGATGCGTGAGCGCCATATGCGCAATCTGATTATGGAAGTTTCTAGCCATGCAATTACTTTGGAGCGTATTCGTGGCAGCCACTTTGCTGTCGTTGGCTTCACAAATCTTTCCCAAGACCACTTAGATTTCCATAAAGATATGGAAGATTACTTTGCGGCAAAAGCAAAGCTATTTACATTTGAGTATGCCGATTTAGCAGTGATTAATCTTGATGATCCTTATGGAAAGCGTCTGGCTGCACAAACAGAGCTCCCAGTTGTGACTTTATCTAGATTAGATACAACCACCACTTGGCACTATGCCTCAATCACATCTGATTATGTTGGTGCTTCAGTCTCCATTCGTGGAAGTGGCGGAATCCTGATTGAAGGAAAAACAGCTTTGTATGGCGGCTTTAACTACGACAATCTTCTAATGGCAGTTGCCATTTCGGTCGAAAGTGGAATTGATCCCATTGATATCGCTGCCATCTTGCCAACCCTTACTGGGGCAGTTGGTCGCTTAGAGGCTGTGCGCCTTGGGCAAAACTTCACGGCCCTCGTTGACTATGCGCACTCACCAGATGCAGTAAAGCGAGTTTTAGAAGCTGCGGCAGAGATAGCAGATGGCAAAGTCATTGCAGTACTGGGTTGCGGGGGAGACCGGGATAAAACTAAGCGTTCTTTGATGGGTCAAGCACTTCATGAGGGTGCAGATATAGCTATCTATACCAGCGATAATCCGCGTTTTGAAAAAGCCGAAGACATTCTGGTCCAGATGGTTTTAGATATAGATGTGGTGCCACCCAGTGAAGTAATTGTTGATAGAGCACAAGCTATTCGCGCAGCGGTCAATCTGGCACAAGCTGGCGATGTCGTGATGGTTTTAGGTAAGGGGCATGAGAAGGGCCAGGAAATTAACGGCCAGATTCATGAGTTCGATGATCGCATTGAATTAGCTAAGGCGATTGAAGATAAGAAATGATTACGTTAACCGCTGGAGAAATAGCCCTTTTAGTTGGTGGAGAAGTTTTTTGCGATAAAGATTTACTAGTTTCAAAAGCACCGGTCTTTGATTCTCGCTTAGCAACCCCTGGTTGTTTCTTTTTAGCCCTTAAAGGTGAAAACGCAGATGGCCATGAGTTTGCAGCCGATGCTTATCGAAATGGTTCGATGTTTTCTCTAACTTCAGAGCGCATTGATGGTCCATGCATTGTTGTGGGCGATGTAATTGAGGCCTTATCAATCCTGGCAGCATTTGTTCGAAAGCGCTTGGACAAACTAATAGTTATTGGAATTACGGGATCTCAAGGAAAGACAAGTACTAAAGATCTCTTAACGCACATGCTAGGCGCTGTTGGTCCAACTGTTGCACCAGCTGGCTCATTCAATAATGATTTAGGTCTGCCTATCACTTTGCTGCAATGTGATGATCGCACTCGCTTTTGTATTCTTGAGATGGGTGCACGACATGTGGGCGATATCGCTCGTTTGTGTGAGATTGCAAAACCAAATATCGGTGTTGTTCTAACTGTTGGGACTGCCCACATTGGTGAGTTTGGGTCGCAAGAAGTGATTGCAAAGACCAAGAGCGAACTTATTCAATCTCTAGGCAAAGATGGAATTGCAATCCTGGGTACTTATGATGAGTTCACACCCAAGATGGCCTCCCTGCATCAAGGTCAAGTAATTCTCTTCGGTGAAAAAGCAGATATTCAAGTAAGAGCTGCAGATGTTGAAATGCGAGAAGGACGGCCACATTTTGATTTAGTTACTCCAGCTGGGCGAGATGCCGTTGGAATGCGCGCGGTGGGTGCACATCAAGTATCAAACGCCCTTGCAGTTGCCGCAGTTGGTACAGCGCTTTCACTGCCATTGGAGTTAATTGCTAGCTCTTTATCAACTGGTGAAATATCTAGTAAGTGGCGCATGGAACTTCATGAAAGCGCTGATTTGCTGATTATTAACGATGCATATAACGCTAACCCAGAATCTATGGGTGCGGCCTTGCGTGCATTAGCCCTCTTTGCCCAAGAGCGTGGCGGTTCTGCATGGGCTTTTGTTGGAAAGATGAATGAACTGGGTCAGACACAAGCACCGCAGAGCGTTGCAATTGGGGCCCTTGCGGTTGAATTAGGAATTGATCATTTAGTTGAAATCGATGCTCCTGAATATGGAGAACCAGTTGGCGCAATGGTGGTTCACCAACGCCCGACTATTGAGTCAGCTCTTGATTTAGTTGAATACTTAGCACCTGGTGATGTTGTTCTAGTGAAAGCATCTAGGTCGCAGGGTTTTGAAGTTCTTGCAGAATCGTTAGAGCGTGCCTGGAAAGAGAAGAGTGGAGTCGATTCATGAGACAGATCCTTATCGCAGGGGCTTTTGCTCTGGCCTTTGCCCTCTTTGGTACAAAGGTTTTAATTCGAATCCTTGCCGCACGTGGCTTTGGTCAGATTATTCGAGACGATGGTCCATCGACACATAAGACAAAGCATGGCACACCAACTATGGGTGGCATCATCTTCATTCTGGCCGCGATTTTTGGTTATCTCATGGCACATCTTCTTACAGGAAATTCAATGACCGCTTCAGCTCTATTGGTTACTGGGTTGGTTATTGGTTTAGGTTGTGTTGGATTCATAGATGATTGGCTCAAAGTTTCACGTCAGAACTCTCGTGGCCTTAAGGGACGATACAAACTTTTAGCTCAAGCCTCATTAGCTGGTGTCTTTGGCTACGCGGGTCTGCAGTTTGCCGACCAGAACCAACTCACTCCAATTTCACAGTACTTATCAACTGTTAAAGAAACCTCGATTTATCTTGGTATGGGCTTAGTTATTGCCTTCGTCATCTTGATGGTGATGTCTGCAAGTAATGGTGTGAATTTAACTGATGGCCTCGATGGCTTAGCAACGGGCGCAACGATTATGACTTTCTTAGCATTTGTATTAATCGGTGTGTGGGAGTTTGGCCAAAGTTGCACAGCCGGTGTGCTAACAAGTAATTGTTATCAAGTGCGTGATCCACTTGATTTAGCGGTTCTTGCTGCTGCTTTTGCCGGAGGTTGCACAGGATTCCTTTGGTGGAATACCGCACCAGCCAAAATCATTATGGGCGACACGGGCTCTTTAGCCCTTGGAGCAGCTATTGCTGGCTTTGCAACAACGCTTCGCGTTGAAATGCTCTTGATTCCACTGGGTGGATTATTTGTTATCGTCACAATGTCAGTAGTTATTCAAACCCTTTATTTCAAGCTCAGTGGTGGTAAGCGAGTCTTTCGTATGGCCCCCCTTCATCATCACTTTGAATTAAAGGGATGGGCTGAGATAACTGTTGTTATTCGATTCTGGATTATTGCTGGACTTTGTGTTGCAGGTGGGCTGGGTCTGTTTTATGCACAGTGGGTAGTTAAGTAATAACCATGCCACTTTCTTTTGATGGCCAGAGAATTCTCATTCTCGGTGCAGGTGTTACGGGGAATGCTGTTGCCCGTTCACTTATAAAAAGAGGGGCAGTTGTGAGCATTACAGATGAAAATCTGGCCGCTAAATCAGAACACCGAGTTATTGATGCCAAGAGTGTTGTAATCAAGGATTTTGATTCAGTTGTTGTTTCACCGGGCTGGCGCCAAGCCCATCCTTTAGTTGCTGGCGCCATGAATGCAGGTTTGCCTCTGCTCAATGAAGTTGATTTGGCGTGGCAGATAAAGAGTGAGATTGCACCTGGGCAAAAGTGGCTGGCCCTGACTGGCACTAATGGTAAGACAACAACAGTTGAAATGGTCGCTGCGATGTTAAAACGCGGTGGGTTAAAGGCAACTGCTTGCGGAAACGTTGGTGAGACGGTCATTGAAGTAGTGGATCGCAGTGATGCATATGAAGTCCTCGTTCTAGAGCTTTCCTCTTTTCAACTTCACTGGTCAAAGCAGGCTCAATTTGTGGCAAGTGCAATTCTTAATATTGCTGAAGATCACATTGATTGGCATGGAAGCTTTGATGAGTATGCAAAAGCTAAGCTCAGCATTCTAGATCGCGCATCCACAGCGGTATTAAATGCTGATGATGGCGAAATAGTTAAACGCACCAGCCATTGGCAGGGAAGGAAAGTGTTTTATAGCCTAGATACACCAGCTCCAGGTGAGATTGGCTTAGTTGAAGAGCTCTTAGTAGATCGCGCTTTTGTGCAAGATCCCCAAGAAGCCTCGATGTTTGCTGAGTTAGCTGAAGTAAAGCCAACGATTCCACATAATGTTTCAAATACATTGGCGGCGGCGGCCCTTGCCCGAACTGTTGGGGTTTCTCATGAGGACATTCGCGCTTCAATCAAGGGGTTTCGACCAGGGCGCCATCGCATTGAAACGATTTATTCAACTGATTCAATTAACTGGGTTGATGACTCCAAAGCAACTAACCCTCATGCAGCAACAGCATCACTGCTCTCCCATGAATCAGTGATTTGGATTGCCGGGGGATTAGCTAAAGGAGCGGCTATGGATGAGTTAGTAGAGCGCACCGCCAAGCGGATTAAGGCTGCGATTCTTATTGGAACCGACAGAAGATTAATTGAAGCTGCACTTATTAAGTTCTGCCCAGATGTTCCACGCGTTCTTATCGATGGTGATTCATCGCAAGAGTTAATGGAAAAAGCTGTGAGCGCTGCCCACGGCTTTGCCAAAGCCGGCGATACCGTACTTTTGGCTCCGGCGTGCGCGTCTATGGATCAATTCATCTCTTATGCCGATCGCGGCGATCGCTTTGCAGCTGCAGTCAAGAAGGTCGTGAGTAAATGAAAACGCAAAAACGCAGCAATCTTTTCACACGACCAATCAATCTTTATTACATGTTAGTTGGAAGCACCCTGACATTGAGTGTTTTTGGTCTGATTATGGTTTTTTCTGCGTCATCTATTTACTCTCTTGAAAATAAAGGCGCCACGTGGGCGATTCTCTTTCGCCAATTAATCTTCTTAGTTCTTGCAATTCCGATGGCATGGGCGCTCTCGCGCTTTTCTTTGGCTCGTTGGAAGTTCTTGGCTCGTTTTGGTGTTCTAGCTTCAGTGGGCCTACTTGCTGTTGTGCAAGTACCTGGTGTTGGTAAAAGTGTGAACGGTAATCACAACTGGATCTCACTTGGTTTTGTCGATGTTCAACCTAGTGAAATCGCTAAGTTCTTAATGATTTTGTGGGCTGGCTCCATTTTGGCTAAACGTGAGCGCGCAGGAGATATTCAAGCCAATGTTCTCAAACTGATTGCACCAGCATTTTTGCTCTGTATTTTATTGGTGCTTTTAGGAAAAGATTTAGGAACAGCCTCCGTATTTGCATTTGTATTGGCAGGAATGCTCTGGGTTTCAGGAGTTCATCTAAAGTTATTTGCAGCCATTTCAGCTGTGGGCTTTTTAGGAATTGCAGCACTGATTATCTCTGCTCCATATCGCGTTGCACGCTTCTCTGTTTTTCTTAATCCATTTGCCGAAGAACAGTACAAATCAGTAGGCTGGCAGCCTGCTCACAGCCTTTTAGGCTTAGCCAGCGGTGGATTATTTGGTGTTGGACTGGGTGCTAGCCGTCAAAAGTGGGGAAATCTTCCTGAAGCTCACACAGACTTTATCTTTTCAGTCATAGGTGAAGAGCTTGGTCTTTTTGGAACGATTGCAACTTTGTTATTACTCTCCACACTTTTGTTTTCAATATTTAAAATTGCTCTTCGCACGCAAGATCCCATGGTGCGCTATGTCTGTTCAGGTATTGGTTGTTGGATAGGGATTCAGACTGTGCTCAATATCGGCTCTGCAGTCAGCGTTCTTCCAGTGGTGGGTGTAACTTTGCCACTACTTTCCTATGGAGGTTCAGCCTTGATCGCTACTTATATGGGAATCGCCTATGTTATTGGGGCTGCCCGTAGAGATCCGGCGATTTATCAAGAGCTAGAAAAAACTGGATTACCGAAATGGCTTCGATAGTTCTTGCTGGCGGTGGCACCGCCGGCCATATTGAACCGGCATTGGCTGTGGCACGAGTGTGGAAGAGTGCGAATCTTCAAGATGAGATTACTTTTTTAGGAACAGCAAAGGGTTTAGAAAATACTTTGGTTCCAGCTGCAGGTTTTAGCGTCAGCAATATTCCAAAGGTAAGAATCTCGAGAACACCTTCACTTACATGGGCCAGGATCCCCTTTGAACTAGTTGCTTCAGTAAAGGCCTGCCACGCATTATTAAAAGGTGCAGATTTACTCATTGGCTTTGGTGGTTATGTCAGCGCTCCTGCATACATCGCCGCACGCATTCTTGGCCTTCCAACGATTATTCATGAAGCAAATGCAAAACCTGGTTGGGCAAATCGACTTGGCGCTCTTTTCACTCCTTATTTAGCAGTTGCCCATGGTGTTAATACAGGAGCCTTTAGCAAAGCCTTGATTACGGGCTTGCCACTTCGAAGTGATGTGGCAGATGCGCTCAAGGGGGCAGGTGCCAATTGGCAAAATGTTCGAGCACAAGCAAAGACACGTTTGGGATTTGATGCAGCTCAACCGTTGGTATTTGTTATGGGTGGCTCACAGGGCTCTGTTGCTATCAATAAAGTGATTGAGAAGTCGGTGCCCACCCTTTCGAAAAAAGGCATTGCGCTGATGCATTCAGTGGGCCGCGCAAATACTGTGCCACCAGCAACAGATATTTATCGTCCAGTGGCATATGTGGACCAGATGGCTGATGCCTATTTAGCCGCTGATCTGATCATTGCTCGCAGCGGAGCAGTGACTTGCGCTGAATTTAGGGCACTTGGCCGTTACGCTCTTTTTGTGCCACTACCAATTGGAAATGGAGAACAGTTCCACAATGCACGTGGTTTAGTTGCTGATGGACGGGCAGAAGTAATTGATCAAAAGCAATTTACCCGCACATATTTAGAAACTCATATTGATGCACTTCTAAAATCAAGTGGCGCGGCACCATTAGAAGGTTCTTCTCTTGATGCAGATGCCGCTTTGAAAATCGCAGCACTGGGAAAGCATGCCCTGGAGTCTCGATGAATAAACCAACATTGCAATCTCTCATTGGTAAGCGCGTTCACTTCATAGGTATTGGTGGCGCTGGAATGAGTGGCTTGGCGCGAATCTCACTCTCTCACGGGATCACTGTCAGCGGTTCAGATGCTAAGGACTCATCAGTAGTCAAAGCACTACAGGCGTTAGGCGCAACGATTGCAACGGCGCATGCTGCCAGCAATGTTGATGGCGCTGACTTAGTGGTTTATTCAACTGCTATCTCAACTTCAAACCCAGAGCTGATACGGGCGCAAGAGTTAAAGCTGACCACTCTTACACGAGCCGCTGCACTTTCAATTTTGATGTCAGAATCTAAAAGTATTGCTGTGGCTGGGACACACGGAAAGACAACAACTTCTTCCATGATGGCTGTGGCACTACAAGCCTGCGGGGCAGATCCATCCTTTGCAATTGGTGGAACAATTACTTCCTCTGGTTCTAACGCTCATCGCGGCACGGGCGAGATATTTGTTGCAGAAGCCGATGAATCCGATGGTTCATTTATTGACTACCATCCATTTGCAGCGATAGTGACAAATGTTGAACATGATCACGTTGACTTTTTTGCCACGCTAGCGGATGTGGCTGCTGCCTTTAAGGAGTTTGCAGCCACAATTTCCCACGATGGTTTCCTTACATACTGTGCAGATGATGAAGGGGCGAGAGCTTTAGCATCAAGTGTGACAACGTGTGGATTAATCTCTTATGGAGTCGATGAAAGTTGCGATCTACGGTTAGATTCCATTGATTTAGAGGCGATGGGCTCACGTGCCCGTGCAATTTGGCGGGGTAAAGTTGTTGGTTTCATCGAACTTCAAGTACCAGGCCATCACAACTTACTTAACGCTGCAGCGGTCTTGGCTACAGGGTTAAATCTTGGCTTTCCTGCCCCTGAATTATTAACGGGATTAGCTGTTTTTAGAGGCACTGGCCGTCGCTTTGAACTTAAAGGCACCGTGCATGGAATTAGAGTGATAGATGATTATGGACATCACCCCACAGAAATCGATGTCACATTGCAGGCGGCTCGCCGTTATGCAGGACATGGACGATTAATTGTTATTTTCCAACCACATCGCTATTCACGAACAAAGGCTTTTTCTGCCCAGTTTGCCAAAGCGCTAGATATGGCAGATCGCGCAATAGTTCTAGAGGTCTATGCAGCTAGTGAGAAACCAATCGCAGGTGTCACATCACGCTTAATTACAGATGCCATGGGCCACGGTGAATACATCCCTAATTTCATTGAGGTGACCGATTCAGTCATAGATTCTGCGCAACCTCAAGATGTCATCATCACTCTGGGAGCTGGAGATGTCAGCTCTCTTGCACCCATTATCGTTGACGGTCTAAGCCGTCGCTTCGGATAAATGAAAAACAAACGCCTTATTGCACTTGCTGCTGTAATCATTTTAGGCCTTGCCTCATATGGCCTAGGTTGGTCAAGCCTCTTTACCGTGAGTTCAGTTGAGGTCACAGGCACGGATCAATTCTTGCCCCAAAATGTCAAGATAGGCGAAAAGCTCGCACGGGTAGAACCTCGCGCAGTTGCTGCGAGCTATGAAAAATTTGCCTTTGTGCAAGAAGCGCAAGTGAGTAGAAATTGGATTTCAGGAAAGGTTACAATTTCGATTACAACTAGAACACCTGTTGCTATCTATAATAATCAAGGGATAGATGATTCAGGAAAAGCATTTGTGGTCAAGGGCAATCTGCCTGAAACATTGCCGCAGATTCAGGCTGGCAACCTTGAAATTGCTGTCACGGCCGTGGAGTTTTTGACCTCATTGCCAGATGAGATGAGGTCGGCTCTAAAGATTCTTAAGGTCCGCAGTACCGGGGCATATGTCTTGGAGGTTGATGTTGAGGGTCGCACGGTTGAAGTTCGTTGGGGATTTGCAACAGATGGTGAGTTAAAAGCTAAGGTTTATAAGGCTTTATTGGCACAACCAGAAAATGCAAAGTTAAAGCGGATGGATCTTTCTGCACCACATGCGCCCATCGTTAAATAAAGTTTTTAACGACACAATAAATAAATCATGTCGGTGTTTGATTAAGAGCCTTGCGCACTTTACGTTCGCCTTATAGAAAACGTTGAATTATAAGGCTCAAGTAGAGGTTTATGGTTCTCAAGGAGGATACAAGTGGCTTCACCGCAGAATTATTTAGCAGTCATCAAAGTTGTTGGTATTGGTGGCGGTGGAGTAAATGCAATCAATCGCATGATTGATGTTGGACTCAAAGGTGTTGAGTTCATTGCAATTAATACAGATGCGCAACATTTGTTAATGAGTGATGCAGATGTGAAATTAGATATTGGTAGAAAAACAACACGTGGTCTTGGTGCTGGCATGGATCCAGAAAAGGGTCGCGAAGCAGCACTTGATCACGTAGATGACATCGAAGAGATTTTACGCGGTGCAGATATGGTTTTTGTCACCGCAGGTGAAGGTGGCGGAACTGGAACAGGTGCAGCGCCAATTGTTGCAAAGATTGCTAAAGACATCGGCGCGTTAACTATCGGTGTTGTTACTCGCCCATTTTCTTTTGAAGCAAAGCTTCGTTCAGCTCAAGCCGATGTTGGAATTGAAGCGCTCAGAGCAGAAGTTGATACTTTAATTGTTATTCCAAATGATCGCCTTCTAGCAATTTCAGATCGCACTATTACTTTGGCCGATGCCTTTAAGAGTGCAGACCAAGTTCTTCTTTCTGGCGTTCAGGGAATTACCGAGATCATTACACAGCCAGGCCTGATCAACTTGGACTTTGCTGATGTGAAGGCAGTGATGTCAGGTGCTGGTTCTGCCTTAATGGGAATTGGTTCTGCGCGCGGTGAAAATCGAGCGTTACGTGCTGCTGAGTTAGCAATCTCTTCACCATTGCTAGAAGCTTCTATCGATGGTGCTATGGGCGTCTTGCTTTCAATTTCTGGTGGATCAGATCTTGGTTTGTTTGAAGTCAATGAGGCGTGTGAACTTGTTCAATCTGCAGTTCATCCAAATGCCAAGTTTATCTTTGGAACAACTATTGATGATGCGCTAGGTGATGAAGTTCGTATCACCGTAGTTGCAGCTGGCTTTGAAGGTGGAGAGCCTCGCAAGGTTGTTACACCAGTTATTGATGCGGCCACTTTGGGAGGGGTTGCTAATCCAATTCCAAGCAACGACCCAATCTCAGTTGCACTGGATTTAGACTCTGATTCAACTCCACGCCGCCGAGTTACTTTTGAAGAACTCGTAGCCGAGGATGAGATCGACGTTCCAGACTTTATGAAGTAAGGGCAATTGCCTAGCGTTTTTACTACTAGGCGCAATGGCGCAAGCCTTGCGCCCTATGAGTCATTGAACTTAGCTCAACACGTTGGTGATAACCGGGAAACGGTTGCCCGCAATCGTGAACTCTTAGCCAAGATAACTGGGCCGGTTCAGTTTATGAATCAGGTGCATGGGGATGAAGTTGTAGAAGTAAAAACACTACGTGATGATCCGACATGTGATGCACTCATTACTACCGTGCCAGGTATTGCCTTAGCGGTAATGGTTGCAGACTGCATTCCACTGTTGCTCTCATCATCAGCTGTTGTTGGTGCGGTGCACGTTGGAAGGCGTGGGCTTATGAACTCAGTTGCAATCAGAGCTGTGGAAGCAATGCGGGCATTGGGTGCTGGTCAGATTCATGCCCAGCTTGGTGCATCCATTTGTGGGCGGTGCTATGAAGTTCCACAGGAGTTAGCAGATGAAGTCATTGCCAAGCATCCATCAGCTTCATCTTTGACTAATAACTTAACGCCAGCACTAGATCTTCCTAGAGCATTGATAGCTGATTTAGTGGCCCATGGTGTGACCTATGAATCATCACCAATGTGCACCCTGGAAGATAATGAGTATTTCTCTTATCGTCGCCATAACATCACAGGTAGAAATGCAGGTGTGGTGTGGCTATAGATCGCAGAAGTGAGATCACTTCAAATTTAGAGGCAGTTCATGATCAGATATCAAAGGCTGCCTTAAGTGCGGGTAGATCACTAGATGAGATAACCCTCATTGCTGTTACTAAGACTTTTCCGGCCAGTGATGTTGAGATTCTGCGTGATCTTGGAATCACTCACTTTGGCGAGAACAGAGATTCAGATGCCGCGCCAAAGGCGGCTGCAATCCCGGGAACTTGGCATTTTCAAGGTCAGATTCAAAGTAATAAGTTGAAATCAATTACCTCTTGGGCCAACGTTATTCATTCATTGGATGAGATTCGACATTTTGAAGTGATAGAGAAAAACGCCCTCCATCCTTTGGATATTTTCTGTCAGGTTTCACTTGATGGTTCAGAGGGGCGCGGGGGAGTCAGTGAGCAAAAGCTCTATGAATTGGCCCAGGCGATTGAAAAATCTGCGACTCACAGACTTCAAGGGCTCATGGCAGTTGCCCCATTAGGCGTTGATCCCGCAGTTGCCTTTTTCAAATTATCAGCAATACATAAGGCTTTTATGGCCGATTTTCCAAAAGCAGATAAGTTATCAGCTGGCATGAGTGGGGACTTTAAAGAGGCGATTGCCTATGGTGCGACACATATTCGCATAGGTAGCCAAATCCTAGGTTCGCGCTAGGGCTACAGGTACCGTTGTCATATGGCTAATGCACTCAAGCGTGTCGCGAACTACTTAGGTTTGATGGACGACCCAGAATTCGATACACCAATTGCGTCTACAACTTCTTCAGCAACGACATCAAGTGAAGTGCGAATCAAACCTCGCTTGTCTCGTCAAGTTTCTTCAGTAGATGTAGCACCGCAATTAGATTTACCTGTTCTAGATCGCATCGTCACATTGCACCCACGTTTTTATAACGAGGCCCGCACAATCGGCGAGCACTTTCGTTTAGGCAATCCAGTCATCATTAACTTGACTGACATGGATGAGTCAGAGCACAAGCGCTTAGTTGACTTTGCAAGTGGACTTGCGTTTGGTTTGCACGGAACAATTGAGCGAGTAACAAAGAAGGTCTTCCTTTTGTCTCCTGCTAATGTTTCAATCGATGTTGAAGATAAGTCAGCTGCAGCACAAGCAAGTTTCTTTAACCAGAGCTGATCCAAGTGCGCATCGGAGCTTTACTAGCTAACGTCCTGCAATTATTTCTTTATGCGCTATTCGCACGATTAATCCTTGATTATGTGCGCATGTTTGCACGCAACTGGCGACCAAAAGGTATTGGCCTAATGCTTGTTGAACTCGTCTACAGCATCACCGATAAGCCAATGGCATTTGTCGGACGCTTCATCCCGCCACTTCGTTTAGGAGCAGTTAGCCTGGATTTAAGTTTCATCGTTCTCTTTTTTGGAGTTCAATTACTTATGGGGTTAGTTAGCTCGCTTTAGTAAGCGTGACTGCAATTCCAAGCTCATTATCTTCAATTGCAAGTGTTGCGTCTTGAACCATGGAAATAGCAAGTACTTCATCCTTAATATGAGCTTCATCGCTGGCAATTGCGCCAGCTATTTGTGCTGTTGCATTCCATTTCACATCGATACGATCTGAGATTTCAAAGCCATCACTCTTTCTGCGCTCTTGAATAAAGCGAATTACTTCACGCACAGCTCCAGCGGCAATAAGGGCTGGAGTGAGCTCTAAATCAAGTGCCACGCTCTCACCTTCATGTGAGGCAACCATCCAGCCAGTCTTTGGCACCTCTGTTACAACAAGGTCTTCCAGAGCAATTTCCCAGATTCCTAGCTCGGTTGTTCCAGAGGTGCGAAGTGTTTTCACAAGGGCAGTTGCATCACTGGCCGCAATGGCCTTAGCAATCTCTTGGACCGCGCCACCAAATTTGGCACCCAGTGATTTGAAGTTAGCTTTAATGGAGATATCTACTAAATCTCCATCGGCATGAGCAATGTCTTGCAAATCAATCACATTAAGCTCATCTGCAATCTGCTCACGCATCTGTTCTGGCAATGCTGCCCATCCACTTGCTGCAATTAGTGCTCGGCCTAATGGCTGGCGAATCTTTATGCCGGACTCTGCGCGTGATGCACGGCCAAGTTCAACGATGCGTCTAGTCAATGCCACTTGGTTTCCCAATTGGCGATCAATCACTGCTGCATCTGCAACTGGAAAATCCGAGAGATGCACTGAAGCTACTGCCGATGAATCTGCTGGGATAACTAACTCTTGCCAGACTTGCTCAGTAATAAAGGGAACCATAGGAGAGAGAAGTTGAGTCAGAGTTACTAAGCACTCATGCAAAGTGGAAAGGGCGCTGACATCACCTTCCCAGAATCTGCGACGTGAACGGCGCACATACCAGTTAGAAAGATCATCGATGAATTTAGCTAGTGCGCGTCCTGCAACCTGTGAATCAAAATCAGTGAGTGCGGCGTCGACTTCTTCAATCAAGAGATTGAGTTCAGAGATAATCCAGCGATCCATAAGTGGTCGATCTGCAACTTTTGTGCGCTGACTCAAATCAAACTGCGATGCATTGGCATAGAGAGCGTGGAAAGAGACGGTGTTCCAATAGGTTAGAAGAGTCTTTCGAACGACTTCATTGATTGCATCATGGCCAACACGGCGCGCCGCCCATGGCGAACCTGCGGCCAACATGTACCAACGAACAGCATCTGCCCCATGTTGATCCATCAGTGCAATTGGCTCTAAGACATTGCCCACGTGCTTACTCATCTTGCGGCCATCTTTATCCAAGATATGTCCAAGGCAAAGAACGCTCTTATAAGAGGATTTATCAAAGACTAGGGTTCCAATTGTCATGAGAGTGTAGAACCAGCCACGTGTTTGATCGATAGCTTCACAAATAAAGTCGGCAGGGTATGACTCTTTAAACTTTTCAACAGAGCCTTGCTTGTGCGGGTATCCCCATTGAGCAAATGGCATTGCTCCAGAGTCATACCAACAGTCAATTACTTCAGGCACGCGCACCATTGTGGAATCACAATCAGCACACGCAAAAGTAATGTCATCAACAAATGGGCGGTGTGGATCTAGATTTGAAAGCTCTTGACCAGCAAGGCCGCCCAATTCAGCTAATGAATCAACACAGATTTCGTGCTTGTTTTCACAGCGCCAAATTGGCAGGGGAGTGCCCCAATAGCGATTACGGGAAAGCGCCCAGTCGATATTGTTATTGAGCCAATCACCGTAACGGCCTTCTCTAATTGTCTCTGGGTGCCAATCAGTTGCTGCGTTTTCACGAAGCAGAGCATCCTTTATAGAAGTTGTGCGGATATACCAGGATGGTTGCGCGTAATACATCAGTGGTGTGTGACAGCGCCAGCAATGAGGATATGTGTGTTCATATGGTTGGTGCTTATAGAGAACTCCACGGGCCTTTAACTCTTTCACCAAGAGTTTGTCAGCCTCTTTAAAGAAGATTCCGCCGACAACTTCCACCTCCTTTAAGAAGTGTCCATCTGGTGCAATGGGATTAACGACGGGCAAACCATAGGCGCGACATACGGCTAAGTCATCTGCGCCAAAAGCTGGAGATTGGTGAACTAATCCAGTTCCATCTTCTGTGGTCACATATGTTGCAAGAACAATGTAATGTGCATCAGGAATCTCTACAAAATCAAAGGGACGCTTGTATGTTGTGCGCTCAAGTGATTTTCCGATCATCTTCTTCAAAATCTTCTTCTCGCCCTTAACACTTTCAAGCAGGGCTTCGGCAACGACTAGAACTTCACTGACTTCATCCACAGTTACTTCAACAGCCACATAATCCACCTCTGGGTGAACAGCAATTGCAGTATTTGATACCAAGGTCCACGGGGTCGTTGTCCAGACAAGGAAACTGGCCTTCAGTGATACCAAGTCGCCAGAAGTAATAGGAAAGCGAACATAGACCGAAGGGTCGGTGACAGTTTCATAGCCTTGTGCTAACTCATGGTCTGAGAGTCCAGTTCCACAGCGCGGGCAATATGGCGCAACGCGGTGATCTTGAACCAGTAGTCCTTTTTTCCAGATCTCTTTAAGAGACCACCACACACTCTCAACATATTCAGGTGACATGGTCCAATACGCTTCATCAAAATCAACCCAAAAGCCCATACGATGTGTCATGTCTGTGAATGCACCAACATGTCGTTGTACTGACTCACGGCACTTGTCATTAAACGCTGCAATTCCATATTTTTCGATATCGCCTTTACCGGCAAAGCCCAGCTCTTTTTCAACAGCGATTTCAACTGGCAAACCATGACAATCCCAACCAGCTTTGCGGATTACATGCTTTCCCTTCATTGTGTGAAAGCGTGGAAAGACATCCTTAAACACACGTGCTTCAATGTGGTGAGTTCCAGGCATTCCATTTGCAGTTGGGGGACCTTCATAAAACATCCATGCAGGTGCGCCTTCACGGGCAGAAACAGTTTTTTCGAAAATCTCGTTATCGCGCCAGAACTTTAATATCGCATGTTCGACGGCAGGCAGATCAACAGCTGCTGGGATTGCGCGAAACGACATAAAAAATCCTCCACGAGTAGGAAAACAACTCTGGAGGGACGTGACCTGCTGGCGCAGATCTCGCGGTACCACCCGCCTTGCGTGAAATTCACGCCACTTAGATTTTCTATCCACAGCTAGTTCTAGATGGTTTTCACCATTTCTTCTAGCAAACTCGTGAGGTGATGGCCCCGTCAATGCTCATATGCGGTAGTGGCTCAATACTACCGTCTACTTAAGCCAAAATATGCCCGTGGCTAATTGGTAACAGCCCCTTAAGGGCATTAAGGTTCGCGACATGCCTAAGAAGCCGGTCAAGAAAGCAGCAGCCAAGAAGGCTCCTGCCAAGAAGGCTCCTGCAAAGAAAAAGGTAGCTAAAAAAGCTCCCGCCAAAAAGGCTTCAGCAAAGAAACCAGCAGCCAAAAAGGCTCCTGCAAAGAAGTCCTCAGTCAAGAAAGCAGCGGTAAAGAGCATTCCAGTTAAAAAAGCTATAGGTAAGCCATTTCCATCTAAGACAACTTTGACTGTTGATGAGAAATCTCAAACAGTGTCAGTCTCGACAATTTCTGCGCCAATTTCTGCGCCAGTAGTTGAAGAGCGCCGATTGGTAATGCCACCACCACCGCGCCCAGTCAAAAGTGGAAAGAAAGCTGCGCCACTTAAGCCAATCAAAGTTGCTCCAACACCCATCGTTGTCAGCGATAGTGAATCACCATGGACTGCAGCAGAGCAAAAGAGCATTCGTACTGAGATTTCTAAAGAGTTAGCTCGCCTTCGTGTTGAGCTAGCCAAGGTTGAATTAGAGATGGACTCTCTTATTCAAGAATCTGGTGAAGGCGCCGGAGATGATCAAGCAGATGCTGGAACGAAAACTTTTGAACGCGAACATGAGATGTCACTAGTCATTAATGCCCGTGACATGGTTTTGCAAACAGAGCGTGCCTTAGATCGAATCGACTCTAAGAGCTATGGAAACTGCGAAGAATGCGGAAGTGCAATTGGTAAGGCCCGTTTACAGGTATTTCCTCGGGCCACTTTGTGCATGATCTGTAAGCAGAAGGAAGAACGGCGCTAGCAGTGCGCGTGTGGCGCACACTCTTAGGTGTTGCCTGGCTTATCTGGCTTGCAGATTTAGCTACCAAAATCTGGGCAGTGGAATATTTGTCCAATCGTGGTCCAGTAAAAATTATCGGCTCACTGTTCCAACTCAACTTCATTAGAAACTCTGGTGCTGCCTTTTCATTTGCCACAGGGGCAACTTTGTTTCTCTCCTTTTTTGGAATAGGGGCTTTGATAGCAATTGCTTATTACGCACCTTCATTGACCTCAAAGGGATGGGCCCTTGTTTTAGGCCTAGTTATGGGTGGGGTTTTAGGAAATCTGACAGATCGCATTTTTAGAGAGCCAGGATTGCTGCGAGGCCATGTTATCGATTGGATGCAACTGCCTCATTGGCCTATATTCAATATTGCAGATACTGCAATCGTGGTCGCAGCCTTTATTTCCGTTGTTTTAACTGCGCGCAATATCCCGCCTATTAAAAAAGAAGAGTTGATATGAGCACTCGAGAACAGCGCACACTGTCAGTGCCAGAAGGCGTTGCCGGTGAGCGAATCGATAGTGCTCTTACTCGCGTGCTGGGCCTTTCTCGCACAGCAGTCGTCAAACTATTAGAAGATGGCGATATCACTACATCGGGAAAAGCTATGGCTAAATCTGATCGAGTCAGTGCAAACCAGGTAATTGACGTGTTGATGCCAGCTCCAATTAATCAAGATCCAATTCCTCTGACACCACTAGAAGGACTTTCAATTGTTTATGACGATGATGCCATTGTTGTTATCGATAAGCCGGTGGGATGTGCTGCTCATCCCAGTCCAGGCTGGATGGGTCCAACGGTTGTTGGTGCATTGATGGCAGCCGGGTATTCAATCTCAACTAGCGGTGCAGCAGAGCGACAAGGCATTGTCCATCGTCTAGATGTTGGCACTAGTGGCTTAATGATTGTTGCAAAGAGTGATCGTGCATTTACAGTATTAAAGGACGCCTTTAGAAATCGCACTGTTGACAAGATTTATCATGCGCTGATTCAAGGACATATGGATCCCACCACTGGAACAATTGATGCACCGATTGATCGGCATCCAAAAGAGGATCATCGTTTTGCTGTGGTAGCAACAGGAAAAGACTCCATCACTCACTATGAAGTCATTGAGTT
>Ga0209596_1001105_pt1 | contig 23876 bp, 26 predicted proteins | sample M_130807_MF_Meta_FD_187314 | JGI IMG/M metagenome (GOLD analysis project Ga0209596, IMG submission 187314) | Freshwater microbial communities from Lake Montjoie, Canada to study carbon cycling - M_130807_MF_MetaG (SPAdes) (version 2) | ecosystem: Environmental > Aquatic > Freshwater > Lake...
TTTTTATAAGACAAACGGGCGCTTACGCGCCCGTTTGTCTTAACCAAAATTTTGAGCAGTAACTTATTAGCTCAAAATTTTGGTCATTCGCTAATTTGAAAATAAATTAGCTGTAAAAAGTTGGTAAAATGGCTTCTAATAGAAATCCCGTTTCTATGATAAACCTATTTTAAAAATGCCATGCCGGAGAACATCCGACATGGTTTTTTTTGGTACATATTGTACCATTCTGTAAAGCATTTGCGCTTTACTTTTATTTACTGAACACAAATCCAGCACATGCCAAATACATTACGCCTTTCGGAAGCTTTGCAGATTATGGAAAACAAAGACGAGCGCTTTAAAGTTTCCTTCTGGACCCATAACGCAAGTGCAAAAACAGGTGGTGAAATGATCACCATTAATAATTGCTCCAAAGCAGGTGTGCAAAATTCACCCGGAAACTCAGGTTTTATTTCATTGGTCAACAATGAAAATTCACATCATCCAGTAAAAGTAAATACATGGCTAATTCATAGCCTTAATAATTCAATAATTATCCTTTAATGAAGAATTTCAACAGCATAGCTATAACACACGCAGAAGGAAGAATGATGGCTATATCAACCGTTAATAAAAACACTTCTGCTATCATTGTTGCTGCCCCAACTAAAGTAATCCCTAAAACTTTGGCTCAATTCCCTTGGTGCAATTGGGGAGACAACGACACACACCCCCAAGATGTATTAAAGGATATCAAAAAATCTACTATCATCCCCAGTAAGCTCGATGAAAAAGCACGGATGCTCTTTGCAGGTGGCATCGAATATGGATATCATGAAATGGTGGACAATAAAATAAATTTCGTTAACCTATTTGTTCCCGAAATAGAAAATTGGTGCATCAACACCGCCCTCCATCGTTACCTTATGGATGCCTGCAAAGACCTAGAATATTTCAACCATATATTCGCTGAAATCACCATGAACGAGGACAAAACAGCCTCGGGCATCTTTACACATGGCGCTGAAAATTGTAGGCTGTCTTGGCCAGACACTAAAACAGGCCGATACAATTTTACCTACATCAACAAAGACAGAGCCACTGTAACTGCTAACTTGGCTAACAGCATCGCCATCCCCACGCTTGATGCCTATTGCAACCCTTACGCCTATATCCTCGCTGATAAAAGAAATACAAACTACATTTATCCTATCAGCTACAGCGTACCCGGATGCGAACACTACCAAATTCCTGATTGGGATGCTGTTAGACAGTCCAAATGGCTTACATATTCGCTGCAAATTCCAGAATTTAAAGCCAAAATGATGGAAAACCAAATATCCCTTAAATACCTAATCGAAATAGCTGATTGGTATTGGACTTGGAAATACCCAAAGTTTGACTCCGAAATCGAAAAAAGAAATGAAAGAATTCAAGAAACTTTTGATGAAATAAATACCATGCTCACCGGTACATCAGCTGCAGGGAAATCAATACTAGCAACTTTTAAACATGACCCCCGAAATGCTTCCGCAATGCAAGGTATCAAAATAACTGCCATCGAAAATAAAATAAAAGATGGCGAATATATTGATGATGGAAAAATGGCTAACGAGCATTTATTGTATGCACTGAATTTTGATCCTGCATTAGCAGGTCAAACACCAGGAAGTGAAAGTGGAAGCGGAAGCGATATCCGCGTATCATACAATAAGTACATTTCTCATATATTACCTAAAGCAATGCTTGTACTTGAACCGCTTCATATGATTTCAGCTCTCAACGGATGGAACACAAAATATGCTAAAGGAATGCCGATAATTTGGCGTTTTAAGCAAACAATGATAGCAACACTCGATACTGGAGCACAAATGAAACCATTAACGCCTAAATCCCAAGCCAATGCTCTTTAAAAATATTGCAGACCTCCAAAAATACGGACAAGTTTATGCAACACTATGGAACGGTTCAAATAACCTTATCGCAAACGAAATCGATGATGCCGAAAATGAATTTCTCGCAAAAGTAATATCTCCTACTTTTTACAATATTGTCAATGATGCTTACGCTGCATCACCAATAACACCTCTCCCATCATATATTGAAGATATTATTCCCCTCTGCCAACGTATTGTTGCTGAAATAGCAACATCACTCTATATTAAGAAAAAAGGACTTCTTAATATCGGTGCACATGGAGCAACTCAACCGGGTAACAATGAAACGCGAGCTTCAAGCCAATGGGCAATAAATGCAACAGCAAACGAATATCTAAAGTCAGGAAACAAAGTAATAGACAGACTATTGGCTATCATGGAGGCTGATAAAGCTACTTACAATGTTTGGGCAGATTCAACAGCCTACACAGAATTTAAAGAACTGCTAATTTTTAATGCTTCTGAACTATCAAAGTATATACCTGCCGCAAATAACTCAAGATTGGTATACAAATCCCTCGCGCCATACCTGAAAATTGCTGAAGATACTATCTTAGATTGTATAGGAGCTTCGGTATTCTATGAACTAAAAGATCAACACCTCACAAATTCAATCAGTGTTGAAAATAAATTATTGTTGCCTTTTATTCTGCCTTGCATTGCCAACATCGCTTTCTCTCTCGGCATCAAATACATGACTGTATTCTTAGATATTGATGGCATCACTACCATAGACACCACAAGAATGTCAGGAACTATCGATGCTAAAAAGAATGCAACGACTGAACAACTAATTATGCTCGCAAATGCCTCCAACAACGAAGCTACTAGACTAATCGCGAAACTTCGTGAGTATTTAATCGAAAACGATTTATCATACCCACTTTTTGTTGCCCCAACCACCAGTGCAGGAATTAGTAACTTAATCACAGATAAAGTATTCAGAATATAAATAAAACCCCATCAAACATGAAAAACTTCGCTAATTGGCTATTCACAACATCAAATGGTATCTTCCTCTGCCTCATGTGGGTAGTTTTTTACATCATATTCATATGGCAAGGCTACATAACTGTCAAATACCTTATCCAAAATGAAGAATATATAAGCGCTAAGCTTAGCTTTCTGTTCTGCCTAATTTGCATTTCTGCACTCTGCTTACTCACAGCCAACAACTATAATCTCTACCGCAAAAAATGATCATACTGCCCTTTTTGCTCATGGCTATTTTAATAGCTTTCAACTTTATCGAAGGATGGAAAGATGCATACCTATGGATTGAAGTAAACAAATACGCAACTCATAAATATACTGATATAAAAAAGATGCATCAGGCACTTTCAATGTCCAGAGGTATAGTATACCTTATCACTCTCATAGTCCTCGCTTATGTATTCGATATCGAAAATGCTGTTGTTTTAACGTTTGGGTTTTGGTTGCAGCACTTCCTAATACACGCGGGGACTTATTACTATAATGTGAATGAAATTATTCCCAACTCCTATCCTTACGGATTTTTTACAAACGAACCTGATGGTGATAACAATAGCAAATTCGATATGTATTTTAAATTCCAAAGAAAATATATTGGTAGAAAAGTGCTATTTGCCATTGGCTCATTAATTATAATTTCGCAATACTATGTCACAATTAGAAAATCTTTTTAATTATCTCACCCAAATAATTACGAAAAATGCGGAATCTGCAGGACACCTCGTGGAACTCAAAGTGGCTTCCGCAAAATTGATATTTCATGGAACACCTCATATATTCGGATTGTCCTCTGTAATACTATTAGCAATGTCAAATAGGGATATAAACGATGCACTGAGAACAGTTTACATACTGCTCGCAATATTATTCATTAGCCTTAGCATACTTTGGGCTGGATGGAAAAATAAACAACTCACCATTGAAATACTTTCCTATTTCAAAAATCCAAAAAATAAAAAAAACAATCCCATTAAAAGTGATGCACTCATTGATGATAAACACGATATCCTCCAATAAATAAAACCAAATGCCAACAATTCTTGAAAATCAAGTTAGCCTCATAAAAAAATACGGCAACACACTAAATAATATCGAAAAATCAAACTTTATAAAACGATTCCTCGCAGAATTTATTTATTCAGAGGCACTCAAAAACGCATTTAATATCACCGTTTTATTTGATGATGTTGAGACAACTACCAGTGCTATAGGGAATAGCTGTCTTGTAAATCGTGATATTAAAAATCAAATTACAATGATGCTGTTCAAACTTTCTAAGTCCGAATTTAAAACAGAAATCAAAGGTCCAATTGTATGTTTTTTTCCCGCACTAATGCCTGATTCTGAAACAACAATGGCTTTGACATCATTCGGCATTTGCTTTCGCTTCAACCAAACTGAAACACTCTCAGAGGGAGCAAAGTCACTAATAATCGAAAGCGGATTTAAAGCAATTATCGACTACCAAAACAACGAATGTTTTTGCGCTGACATTACAACAATCCTAAAATCATAAAATGAAATCAAAAATAGCTTACCTCAAACAAGAACTAATAAGTATTCCAATATTTATTCTAATAGTAGAAGGATGTAGAATGCTCATAATGCACTTCTCACCCGAAACACCCCTGTTTGATGCTGCTTCCGAATTTGAAACTTTCTTAGTCAAAGTTTGGCAATTCACTTGGCTATCGATGGCTTGTTGGCTCATACTGAAATTAGTATTCCCAAAATTACATCAATATGCTATTTACATGCTTAACGATGGGTTTGATAAAATACCAAAACAACAAAAAAGATATATCACCCTCGCGATATATATTACTTTCCTAATCGGATTAATTCTGCTTTTTAATGGCGCTAAAGCTCAGCCAACACAAAATATTATAAATGAAAGATATACCGAAATTACACTTCGAAAACAATTAATAAACTACCTAAAATCACAACTCCATGTCAGAGAACTAACTGGAAACAATGATGGTGTAGAAATTGAAAAATATTTGGCTTATGTCGGCCATAAAAAAGGAGCTTCGTGGTGCGCCGCTTTCTGCTCATACGCCTACGGACAATTTGATATCCCAAACCCTAAATCAGCATGGAGCCCCGCTTTTGCTCTTGCTAAAGACAGAACAAATCAATACAGACCTGGCGATTGCTTCACACTTTACTATAACTATTTAGGTAGAGTCGGTCATGTTGGATTTATTACAGGTTTTTCACATGGTTATTACACAACCATTGAGGGTAACACCGGAACATCAGGTTCAAGAGAAGGAAGTGGTGTGCATACTTACCTAAGAGATACTCGAAAGGTATATGCAGTAACAAACTATATCAGCAAACTTTACAAATGAGAGACGCACTTAAAATATTAGCAGTCAACTTTCTATGCACATTGACTTGTTGTGTGGTTTTTTGGCTGCTAATTCTTAATAAAAAAACAAATAAAGAAAAGTTTGAAATAGTTACCTCAAATACTACCTACGTTAAAGACACAAACACACACAAGGCTGTTGTAAATAACAGCTACACAAATTCATATCCAATTAGAATAATCGAAACTACTATACCAGTAGTAATTGATAGCGAATATGTTTTCAAATCATACTTCAACAAGTATGTATATGAAAGAACTTTTGATGATTCTCTTATTACATGGAAAATGATTGATACTGTATCTGAAAATAGATTCAGCTCCCTCTCAAATTATACCTATAAACTCAAAAGACCAATCACAACAATAATAAACAACTACGAAAACAAAAATAAATACCACTTATACACAGGTATCAGAACAACTATTGCCACAAATAAATTCCAAATATCACCCTGCATCGGAATACAAACTCCATTAAAATGGACTTTCGATATCGCATTCAACCCATACAATAAAGAAATGCAACTAAGTACCTACTATACCCTTTTCAAATAATGGAATCTTTCACAATTCATAAAAAGTATAATGGCAATTTTTTTAGCGCACTCGTCTGGAAATACAGACTGAGAAATCTAAAGGAGATTTCTTTGCCAAACTCTTGGAATGATCTTACAGAATTCCAATTGTGCTTGGTCGCTAAAATACTATTCGCAACAACCAATGTTAATGATGCCATCAACTTCCTATTTGTAAAGTTTACTAAACTAAACTTCTTCGAAATGCTCTTTCTGAAAATAGAAGATTTATACACCGTATTAACACCTCCTTTAAAGTTTATCACAGCACCAATATCAATTGATAATACATTGATACATTTTATACATACACCAATGGGAAAAATGTTCGGCCCTCAAAAAAACTTCGTAGGTTTATCTTGGCAACAATTTGCACTCGCTGAAACTTGCATCAATGAATTTGATGCAACAAAAAAAGAAAACCTACTCGATAGCCTCATTGCTATCCTTTACTGCACATCACAACACCCTACTTGGGAAAAATGGTCAATAGGGATGTCAGATGAATTTCAAACCAAATTAGAAAAATACTACAAACAACTTTCAATAGATAAAAAACAAGCTGTCTACCTAAACTACTTCGGAATCAAACGTAAACTTATTGAATCAGAAATCTTCCCAAACTTATACCCAACGATAACTACCACAACTTCAAACACAAAGCAATCCGATAACATCGACTGGCATGCAATATCTATAAACCTCGCAGGTGGTAAATTCGGGACACTCGAAGAACTTTATACAACCCCTTGCTTTGATGTGCTAAAGCATATCGACATGGAAATTAAATACAAAAAAGATAATGACTGAGCTCCACACCTATCTCCAAAATATTGCTGTTAATCATGTTGATATTGCTCATGATTTACTAGACACAAACAAAGTCCGATTTAAAAGAAATCGTATCGAAGAAATACAAGGTGGAACTGCTCTTGACCTAAACAACTTTTGCCTTCTCTACTATTGCTACGAAGGACAAATAACTGGTCAGAATATTGACCAACTTTATGATAGAAAAAAAGTAACAATCGTAATAGCTAAAAATTATGCTTTCGGCGATTTTGATGACCTTGATCTTATTCAAGACCAATGCCTTGAAATATGCAAAGACATACATGCCAAAATGATACTCGACTACACAAATGGTGAAATAAAATTACTGCCAGCAGAAGTTGATTACTACAAGTTTTATCTAACACCGGATAACATCGCCGCTACGGCTTTCGAAATTGATATTGACTTTTATTATAACGCTAACTACAACCCTGCAAAATGGCTATAACTTTCTCGGAAAAACCCTACGCTAAGGAACTTCTCTTATGCCACCCCGAACTTTTATACATGGGCGGAAATACAGATTTTGTTAAGGCAGAAGGTAGCCCTTACACCGTTTATTATATGATAGACAAATCTTTATTCCCAGGTGTAACAAACATTGAAATAAACTATTACGGTGCAATACATAATTATCCCATTACAACTTGGCCTTTGCCTCCCGATGAATATGGCATATCTTGGAGCCCGAATGCTGTAGATTTTGCAGATAGCTTCAATGCAAATGCTGACCTGCACTCAAAATATATCATTGAAATTACCTACGAGGATGCCTATTTTATTGTTGTAAAGATAATTTCTAGAAGCGAAACCGTTGATGGAAGTATAAGCATAACCGATGATGCTGGAGCTTTAACAATGGTTGGATATTATCCTGGATCTACACTTAACCTCGTTAATGAAATTACAACCATCTGCGATATTTACGATGCAACTGACACCATTAATACCAATTACCTTGGCTCGCTTTCAAGCGGACACTACTATAATAAATATGAACCTGATAGACAATTCAAATTTAATATCAGCGAATTTATTCATAGATGCCTAGCGCCTGAAACACTTGAATGGTCAATAAACACCGATGTGGTGAAATGTGAGAAAAGCATTAAACGATTTCAATTGTACTTCAAAACAAGTATGCCCGACATTTATCCTGGTGGAGTAATTCTTCAAAATATAAAAGTACTAAGAGGAGGAATCACTAAACGTGATTACATCAGATACAGTAAATCATACTTCGGCACTTACCCTGATGATAGCTTGTGGAAACTTAAAAACTTTGTAACAAATGCCTCAAACATTTTCTATACCGCTACCAAAAAACAAAAGCTCTATTCATCTTTCGCTACTTTGTTTGACTTCACTGAAACAACATACAAAATGTTTTTAAATATGATTGACATAAACTCAATCTCAGCATCAGCAGCTTTAGCACAATTTGAACTAGCACCTCTAAACAAGTATTCGGTAAACTGGGGATATATTGAAACAGACATCGAAGCATTAGCTTCTTCGAATGCACTTGGTCCATTAAAGTCTTTTTGGCTTACTCTCTTAAACATGGACACAATGGAAGAATACATAATTGACTTCCGTAATTTAGTAGAACAATCTCCTAAAGACCTCTTTTTTGTTTTTGAAAATAGTATCGGTGGTTGGCAAACAATTACAACCTACGGCGAGAATTCATTTAGCATTGATGTCACAAAAGCAGAATACCCAATTGAAAATAATTATCTAGTAAACGCAGAAGATTCATACCTTATAGGCGAAACAATATCACATAGACAATACCGCGAAGCTTTCACAGGTTGGATTGATGGCATTGATAAACATTGCCTACTCGATTTTCTAAATAGTGAAAATGTATATGTCCAAGATGATAGACACGAAGCAATGCGACCCGTAAAAATACTTGGTGATGAATATGTTATCGAAGAAAGAAATAACAATGGCATCTACCAATATGGATATACTTTTAAATACATGGAGGCTGTTACCAATAAACATATTTCTGACCTTATAACGCTATAATGAATATTGTATCAATTCGCGTAAACAACGATATAGTTGCACTCAGCAAAGCTTCGATACAACTTGTACTTCGGGGATTTGCAATTGATAATGCAATCGTTTTAGGAAGCTTCACAATGCCGCTTACCGCGCCAGTGTGCTCCGAAAATGATAAAGTTTTTAAACATCAATCTTTGCTTGAAGCAATTCCTGATAATCAGATCATCGAAAACGCTGAACTGATTATTAATGATACTGTAATTGCTAAAGGTTTTTTACTCATGCTTAAAGCAAACACGCTTCGCTACGAGTTTTCTTTTATATATCAACCAATCTCAAATATATTTTTCAATCAGTCTATAAAAGAAATACCTTTCGTTGATGCATTGTTTTGGCAAAATGAAGCAAAGCCAATCAGCCATGTTGAAACAATGCAAAGGTATAACCAAGTAGTTACTGATGTAGTGCAATACAATAAAGAACTAATGCACACCTATGCGCTTTATCCGGTAAAATGCCCAAGTTGGGACACATTGCCCGAGGGAATAACAATCGCAGGTAGCTCTTTTGAATTTTCATCATTCGATAGAAGATTAAACCTATTTAGTGGAGTACTTAATGAGCTAGTAAGCAATTACGTTGAAGCAAATCAAGAATTATCTGGCGCTTATGAATATGACTACGGATTGACATATATATACAATCCTCAATCATTCAGCATCCAAAAAATAATTCCTTTTCTATTCACAGCATTTGTCCTTGAACGTTTGTGGGAAGCTGATTCTTGGAAAGTAAAAGGTGATCTATTTGAAGATGAAAATTTCTTAAAAGATACTATCGTAAATAGCTACTCTAACGATTGGTGGGAACATTGTGGTGGTATACGCTTTATGTGGAACCCCGGTTTAAGTTTCATGGTAAATAATAAACTACCTATTTTTTGCTATTACCAAATGGATAATTGGTTCGATAACGCAAACAGAGAAGCAATATTTCCAGGCTCATTAATTCCTTTAACTTGGGCCTTTCCCGCTGTTATGACTAGAGTGTACATTGAGTTTTATTTTGATATGGATGTAACTGGCAGCTCAATAACACTGCAAATCTTCGAAAATAATTTGTCCATAAATTATGAAGGAACAGGAATAGGTAGCGGAAACAAACTTGTAGTAAATTTTCTATCTGCAGACCCAGCCGTTTTACAAGGATGCCGAACTGATATTAAAAACTATTCACTATACTTTACTTACACAACATTGACATCGCCGCAGCAAGATTCATTAAATAATATTAATGGTGTTTGGTTTCTTTGTGCAAGCGATGGCAGTTACGATTATACTAATGTGCATAATCCTAATGTATCTTATAAAAACCATTTACCAGACATCACAAAAGGCGATTTTATAAAAGCTATATTAACACGTTTCGGTGCAACACAACGCTATGACTTCACCACAAAAACCGTTTACTATGATAAACTACACACTACAATTCATAAAAACCAACAAACTTTACTTAACGATAAAATTATAGTAGAATCTTACGATAAAGAACTACAACAATTTCTAACTGAAACTAAATACACAAACACACATAAGTATTCATACGATACCTCCGTATTCAACATAGGCAAAGACAATCCATACACGGAAAAATTTATGCTAGAAATTAATGCTTGTGTGTTACAATCAATAACACAAGGAACATACAGCTATCCAATTTTTGAAACCGATGGTGCCGGTAGCCAACTCGAGAAAGAACATTCAGAAGGATTAATATTCCTACACTACAAAGGTAAACAAGTTGGAAATGATGGCTTATACCCCGCACCATACGCATCTGCATCAAACAAAATAAGTGATGGAACTGAATATAGCGACTACGACATGGCACTAAGTTATATCATACCCTACTACTGGGCTGCCTATATAGCTGCAAGATCAAATACTGTTCGCTTTCAAGCAATTATGAATGTCGCATTGCTAAACCAATTAAACATGTTTTTGCCACAATTCATTAATTATCAAATTTACTTTCTCGAAGAAATAATTATTCAAATAGAAGAAGATACTATAGCCACCTGCGAAATAAAATGCTTCAAAGTATGAACATAGAAAAAAGATTAGTATTCATTCAAAGTGAACTCCGGTGGTGGACTGACTACGTTAATAAAGAACTTCGTGTGTCAATTCAAAAAGAAGAATTAATTGATACCAGAGAACTACTTCGAAGCCTCTCAAAAGAAGTAGTAATGCGAACAAATTTACAATCAGGTGTAGCCAAAATTATTTTCAATGATGTTGGTCGATTTGCTGACCAAGGCGCAGGTCGCGGATATTTTAAAGGTAGTCCTCTGCCAACAAATAGAAGCGCAACTAAAAAAGGAATAACAAAAAGACCTCCCATAAAATGGTATGCAAAAACAGCTTACGGAACACTCAATAGGTTGATGTTCAATTTTGCAACTAAATATTCTGATGCAATAATAAAAGGAACAAAGGATGTACTCGAAAATAAACTAAAAAATCAAAATCAAAATGTCAACTAGAACAGACCGCGTACAACTCGAAGTAACCGCCAACGCAAATCCAGCACGTAAACAATTATCACTGCTCGATGCCGAAGCGCAAAAACTTAAAAAAACAATGGCTGAAAATACCATTGGTACAAAAAAGTATGTTGAAGCTTCACAAGGTTTAAAAAAGGTAACGGAAGAAATGGACCGTTTGAGAAATAGCATGGATTATAATACCATGACCTTAAAAGAACTTAATACAAAACTTTCACAACTAAAAGCAGCACATAAAAATATTGATCCACTAACAGAGGCTTTCAAAAGAAATCGTGAAGAAATTGAAAAAGTAACAGCCAGAAAGAAAGAACTCGAAACAGGCATGGGCTCATTCGGACAATCAATAGCAAAAGTAAAAGACCAATTGATTGGCCTTGGTGTAGTTGGTGCAATAACTGTAGCATTTACAGCATTAACTAGTTACATTTCAAAAGTCATAGAGGGAACAGCAAAACTATCCGATGAACTAACAGAAATCCAACGCACAACCGGATTATCCGCAGGAGGCGTAGCCGCATTAAATAAACAACTATCAGACCTTGATACAAGAACATCAGGAACCGACCTTAGAAAAATAGCCGCCGTGGGAGGGCAATTTGGTGTCGCTGGCAAAGACCTAAAAGCTTTCACAGAAGCAGTAGATAAAGTAAATATTGTGATGGGTGCTGAGTTTGGGGATGTCGATAATCTTACTGAAAAGGTTGCAGGTCTGCGAAACGTACTAGGTGGAACTGATAATATTTCTGATGATATCCTTGCTATTGCAAACGCTGAAACTGTACTCGCCCAAAATGGTATAGCAACCGCCAATGTAATCACTAACATTGCATCACGTATTGGTGGATATGGAAGAAATGCAGGTTTATCTAGCGGACAAGTACTCGGTCTCGCAGCAGCCACCCAAGAATTAAATATGGGTGCCGAAAGAGGCTCAACAGCAATTGTAAAAACATTGCAGAAAATGCTTGTCAATTACAAAGATTTTGCTGTGGTAGCAGGTGAAAAAACAGAAGTATTCAAGGAATTACTAAACAAAGATTTATTCGGCGCTTTTATGAAAGTGCTTGAAGGTTCACAAAAGTTAGGTACATCATCCACAGCAGTAGCAGAAATGATTAAAGACCTAGAACTTTCTGGAGCTGGTGCCGCAGAAATGTTCAGCAAATTCGGAAATAATGCTGCCTTAGTAAACAAAAAAGTAGCACTCGCAACTGAATCATTAAAAAGCCACAACGCTATAAATGACCAATTTTCTTTAGCTAATAATAATGCCGCTGGCTCAATTGCAAAATTAGAAAAAGCTATGAATGCATGGTTGATGAATAATGCTTTCACAAGAATAATTCAAGATATCACACTTGCTCTTGCTAATTTAGTGACTGGTGTAGATGAAACAAAAACTGCCATTGACCTTGCAAATGATGCAACAGCAAAATTCCATAAACTAGAAACTAACGTTACTGAACTTGTAACTGCCTATGAAAATTTAGCCGATAAAACAAACAGAAGCAAAACTGAACAATTTGAGCTAAATAAAGTAATTAAAGAAATAGCAGGCATAATGCCAGGTGCCGTTACAGAATTTGATAGATATGGAAATGCAATTGACATAAACACAAATAGAATAAAAGCATACGTAGATGCTGAAAAAGCCAGACTTGCAATAGTTAACGCTGATGCAATAACTAAAACATTAGTGGAAATGGAAAGATTAAGAAAAGAATTAGAATCAGGTGGAAAAACGCTAACAGAAATTCAAAAGACCGGAACATTCCAAATCCAAATGAAAGGTGATTTTGGGAATGGTCAAAAATATAAAAATCGAGATGCAGACCAAGCTGAAATAGCAGGTGAAATTGCCAAATACAAAAAAATAGGCGAAGTTTACAATGGCTACATCATGCAGTACAATCTACTAACTGGCAAAAAAATTGCGCTATTTCAGTCTCAAGAAGATAAAGCAAAAGTGGTAGCAGCCGAAGTAGATCATGAAGCAAATGCCGCAGCACTCTTAGAAAAAGAACAAACGGAAAAAGAGAAAAAAGCAATCGCAAAAGCAGCAGCTAAAGAAGCGAAATTAGAAGCTAAAAGACTTGCTAAAGAACTTGCAGATGCAGAAAAAGAAGCACAGCAAGAATTAAAAACTTGGGCAGAGAATTATAAAAGCGAAGATTTTAAAACACTCCAAGATGGACATGCACTCCAACAAGATGAATTGGTCGAATTTTATGATGCTAAAATAATTACTCAATCGGAATATCAAAGTGGTGCTCTGGTACTTGAAGCATACCAACTCGGTGAAACTATCAAACTACATCAACAATATGGTGATGATACTCTAGCCATGGAAAGAAGATTGGCTGCTTTGCGATTAAAAATTAAAAGAAAAGGTATTCAAGATGGCCTCAATTTAGAAAGAAAAAATAGGGAAGATAAAATTGTTGGACTTGAAGCTAAAATGCTTAGTCAAGAACCTGATAGCAAAGAACAATACGATGCTACTGTAAATTGGTTAACAGAAAAATTTAAATTAGAAACCGATAACACTGAATTAACCGAAAATCAAAAACTTCTTATCGCAGTTAAATACGCCAACGAAATTAAAAAACTTGATGAGGATGTATTAAAGAATAAAATTGATAAAGCGCAAAAGTATGCTGATGCTACTGTAGGTATTCTTTCGGCAATCGATGGTTACAAACGTATTTCTGAAAATGAAGAACTAGCACACCTTGCTGATGGTAGCGCAAGAAAAACAGAAATACTCATTGCACAAGCAAAAAGAGCAAAAAACATTGCAATAGCAATGGCTATAATAGACACTTTTGCTGCTGTAGCTAAAGCAGACCCCGTAATACCTTTAATGATTATGGCAGGCGTTCAAGGAGCAATACAAGTGGCGGGCATAAGAGCAACTCCATTGCCTACGGCGGCTAAAGGTATTAAAAGAGTACCCGGTCCCTCACACTCAAATGGTGGTCTTGATGTTATCAATAACCAAACAGGTCAACCTGTGCTAAATATTGAAGGTAACGAATCAATAATTCCTAATGCTACTACCAACGCTAATAGCACACTCATTGACTCAATGCTTAACAACTACGGAAAACCCGTAGCTTTTGATTGGATTTATAAAAACCATAAAGGAAACATCAAAAATCAAAACGATATACAAAACATTAGCAAACATATCAATCCTAAAGCTAATGAAAGTAATGCTGAACTCATTGCTATAAACAAACAAATACTTCAAGCACTAAATAAACAATCAGATAAAACAATCAAACTCGGTTTATATGACATTAAAACTAAAAATAAACAAATAGAAATCTTAGAGAGAAACGCAGGTCTTTAATCAGTTTTTGAGATAATCCCCAAACTTGCTTATGCCTTTTTTACTGGCTTTAATTTCTTCTGCCATGTGAACATATATCATCGTGGTTTCTGTCTTGCTATGCCCCATCAAGTGCATCAATTCAACTAGGTTTCCTCCACTTAAAATATAATGTGTGCCAAAGGAATGTCGCGCAATGTGAAAGGTTAAATTTGTTTTAATTTCAAGGAAATTTGCAATTGTTTTTAAAGCTGCATTTAATTTGTTATCCGATAAACAAGAAAATAGTTTATTCGTTTTACTGCATAAGGCAATCGCCTCTGCCGATAAGGGCACTCGGACAATTATACTATCATTTACTGTTTTCAAAGGTTTGAATATCAAAACTTCATTTACAATGGATTTTTGGTCAAACTCTCTGACATCACTTAATCGTGCTCCAGTGTACACACTGAATAAAAAAGCACGAAGAACATTTCTGTAACTATCAGGCATACTGCCTTTTTTCTCATACTCAATCAACTTCTTAATTTCATCAATATGCAAATGCTGCCTATTGGCCTTAATGCGTTTAACCTTAAACTTTGCATAAGGATCAACATGTAAATACCTCTTGTCAATTGCTATGTTAACAAACTTCTTAACTGTTTTGTGAGCTTTCTGCCTGGTATTCACAGCAAGACTTTTTGAATATAAATACCTATCAAAACTTTCAGCCCATACTTCATCAAAATCATTAAAACTTAAAGTAGGAGCAAAATCCTCCAACTTCCCTAATATAGTATTGAAAATCGTAATTGTACTTTTAGTACGGCTTCTATTTTTCTCAATATCTTGAATTTCTGCTTTCATAAAAGTAATGAAACTGTTTCTATTACTATAAACACTCCATTCGGCTTTGAACTTGTCTACTGTTAATGGTGATTCCATTAACATATACTTGGTAAATATATTTTCTGCTTTCGCCATCTGAGCTGCCAAAACCCGAGTATAGTCATGGCTTAACTTAGGATTGCCAGCAATCCTTATTTCGCCAGTCTTACCGTAAAACTCACTACTCCTTACACGAATTGGGGTACTCAATCTTAGCTGAATGCGATTTATTGTAATTCTTAAATAAATAGTATTCACCTGGTCGGATGATAAATCTCCGACACGCATCAATAATTTTTTATGATACTTTACATTTTTACCCATGTCAAACATTTTAACAAGTTGTGATACATTTGTGATACTTTTCGTGCTAATTGCCATTTTCCGTATTTTGTTAAACCCTTATGAATGCTATAAAATAGCAAAAGCCTCACATTGCTGTGAGGCTTTTTGCGGAGCGGACGGGACTCTTTTTAGTTCACAGAAACGTTGATATATAAGGTTTTTATATTTTACATGGCATACATTTGTGCTACTTTACAAGTTGCAATTTTAATTTTTCAATCTCATTATTAATTTTCAGAATCTCAATTCTGCAATCATGTATTTCTTTTATAAGTTTAATTTGCATATCAAATGCCATGGTTTGAGATTGTGTAATTTCCTGATTATTTACCACATTATAATTAGGAACTTGCTCAAAGTCTCTTTGTCCTTCACCAAGTAAAAGCCAATTAGAGTTAACTTCTAAAAATCTCGTAATGTTAATAATCTGTTGCAAGGTAGGACTGTGATTGCCTTCTGCCATAAACCACTTAGAAATTGTAGACTGACTAATATCCAAAGCTTCACCTAAACGAATTTGTGAAACACCTCTTTCCTCCATTAAACTTTTCAATCTTTTCTTAAACTTTTCCATCTGAATATCAGTTAGTTATTATAATAAATAATAATAATTCCTTAAAGTAATAGGAAATATGATAATTAAGAATTTAATTTGCTAAACATATTCTTTTATATTCTATTCTATTCTATTCTATTCTCAAAAATCATGCCCAAGTTAACTAAAAGCAATCTTAAAAAAATTAAATCTAAGCTGCCAAATGGAGCTGTTGCCTTAATAGCTCATAGTCTGAATGTTAGCGCAGGTCATGTCTCAAATGTCCTCAATGGAAACAAGGAGGACAATCATGGCATATTGCTTTTAGCTGCCAATTATGCAAAAGAAAATCATGCCTCACTTCAAGCAAAATTGCAAGAAACACAAAAAATCATTAAAAACCTGTAATACTATAACTATGATTTTAAGGAATAACTATAACTTAATTATGAAAATTGTTCGTATGCGAACTTTTCTTAACAAAAACAATATAGCCTATTCCTCTAAAGAGATTCAACAAAATCTTACTAAAATCTCTACTTGGGCAAATGCTTGGCCAAATGCATCCGAAAGCGGATGCGCTAACTTCATTAGAAAGAACTACGCTGCACTATTAAGTTTGCTTCCTAGCAATAAATGCAAATCAACAACCAGTCTGCAAAATCAATTATTACTAATCTATAAAAACAGCAACATGAGCAAAATCAAAGTTTACATCGCTGGACCAATAACTGGTCTGCCCAACAACAATATCGAAGAATTTCGAATTGTTGAAGAACTTCTCAAAGCAAAAGGTTACGAAACCATCGTACCACACGACCTTTTTGATGGTATAGATACCTCAAACTTCAACCATCAGGACTATATGGACATTTGCATACCCGCTGCTAAGTCAGCTAATTGCTTGTGTTTTTTAGAAAACTGGCAGCAAAGCAAAGGTTCATTAATGGAAATGCAAGTGGCACTGGAAAACAACCTAAAGACAACACTTGCTAAAAATTTTTTTGCGGACTACTTAGCTAATACTAAGAAGCTATGATTAAACATTACGGCTCCCTCGAAACCCGAAGCAATTTTGAGAATTTTATTCAAAATAGCTGTTCAATATTAAACATAGACCAACCAACACTTTTTTCTAAAACAAGGAAAAGAGAAATTGTCAAAAAAAGGCAATGTTTATCCTACATTCTGCACAAAAAAGCAGGTATGCGAAGCGTTGATGTTGGCTCCGTTGTTGGAGGTTGCGACCATGCAACAGTCCTTTATTCATGCAAATCTATCCCAAATGATTTGCGCCACAAATACCAAGATACTCTATCGTTTTATAACACGATAATGAATATTTTTTCATCCCTCGAAAAACTATCTCCAAACGAAACAGAAACCATTGAAGCTTTTAATAATTGCCCACAACTTTAATATAAATCAAATGAAAATAATAGCACAATCAATACACAAATTTGATATTTGGTTCACTAAAAACTTCTGGAGCTTCTTCACCAACGTTAATAAAAAAGATCCTACCAAAGAATTTTACCAAGACCTCGCAAAACAACACAAAAAAGAATCTACAAAATTACTTGAATCATCCGATAATTTCATCTGTTAAAAATAACAATCCTTAATCATCTTTATGCCATTAATTTCCAAAACTACTATAGAGGTGGTTTACTCCCTCGACCTCGAAACTGTCATAGGCAGACTTGTTCCACTTACCAAAAAAGGAGCTAATTACAGCGCTTCATGCCCTTTTCACGATGAGAAAAGTGCAAGCTTTAGCGTTAACATGGCAAAAGGAATTTACCATTGTTTCGGATGCAAGGTAGGTGGAAACAATCCCATTAGCTTCTATATGCAATTTCATAAAAGTGACTACGTTACCGCAATCACTGAACTTGCAAACCAGTACGGAATAACAATCGAATACGAACAAGGTGAAGCAGCAGAAAAACAATTTGCTGTCGCAAAACACAAAGCTGAACTAATAGACATTAATACCTTGGCCAATGAATTTTTCCTCAATTCATTTGATCAACACCAACCACCATTAAGATGCAAAAAATCTACTGCCGAAGATTGGGAACTTGGATATGCTCCAATAGGCTTTTCAAACTTAAAAAACTTCTTACTCTCTAAAAGTGATGTATCTTCAGAGGCCATCGAAGTTGGTCTGCTCGGCATCAGTGAAAAAAAAACAATATACGATTCCTACCGGAACAGACTAATGTTTCCTATAAAGGATGAAAAAAATAAACTTGTAGGTTTTAGCGGCAGAACACTCGAAGAAGTTACCAAAACAAACCCTAAATACTATAATAGTAAGGATAGCAGCGCCTACAATAAAAGCTATGTTCTCTTTGGCTTTCACAAAGCCAAAGAAACTATCATCGAAAAAAGCGAAGCTGTTATCGTTGAAGGAAATTGGGATGTTGTTTTGCTTCACGAAAAAGGCATCACAAACACCGTAGCTGCTTGTGGAACCGCACTCACAAAAGCACAATTGACATTGCTTTCTAAAAATGGAAAAGCAAAAAAACTGCTTCTTATCTACGATGTTGACGATAATAAAGCAGGTGAGAAAGCATGTAACACAAATGCAACATTGGCTATTAACCTAGGCTTTCTTGTGGATGTTATTTGGTTGCCTACAAAAGAGGACCCCGAAAGCTTTTTTGGTAATAATGGAAAAGTAAATTCGTTCACCGATATTGGTGTGCAAGAATACCTACAAGCAAATAGAATAAACTTCATAATCTGGAAAGCAAATCAATTTAATCTTATTCAAGATGCCTCCCTTAAAAGCGATGCAATAAAAGATATTTGCCAACTATTAGCTCACACAATAGATGTATTCCTACGTGATGATTTGACCGAAAAGGTAATCGAAATCACACAAGTAAAAAAACAAACCCTTACAAAAAAGGTACAAGAAATATCTCGCGATGTTGCGAGAGAGGATGCAGAAAACCTTATTCATACTTCCCTTGAAGAAGATAACTACGAAATACCTCCACACCTTACAACCAAAATAAAATGGAGGCAAATTCGTGATGAAGTTTTAAAATATCAATACTTCACCTACGAAAATATGATTTACATGCGCAGAGGTGACAACCCTTATAGGTTTGCCGCAATAAGTAATTATTCAATCAAAATTATTCAGCACATGGAGGATGAAAAAAGACCAATGAGACTTGTCGAAATTACAAACATCCACAACAGAAAAAGAACCTTTGATACAAGCAGTGATGATTTCGTAACTGAAATGTCCTTTCGCAAAATGCTCGAGGGAAAGGGTAACTATGACTGGAAAGGTCAAGGCCCCGATTTCAGTCGCTTGTGCACAAAATTAAAGGATGATATGGGCGATGGCAGAATGATTACAATTTTAGGATGGCAACCCGAAGGATTTTGGGCATACAACAACAGCATGATACTCGATGGCGTAAATAAAATGTATGATGATAACGGATGCTTTGATTACGCAGGTGAATCTTTTTACGTTCCTTCTGGAAATAAAATCTATGAAAGAAACGATGTGAAATTCTTTCAACAAAAAAGAGCATTGTTTATTCCCGCCAAACACACCTTTGAAGAAGTATCTAAACAAATGGTGGCTGTCCACAGAAACCATGCGATTAACGCTTTGCTTTTTACTGTCGCAACAACTTTTAGCGACCTTATATATAATCGTGTAGGTTTCTTTCCAATTTACTTTCTTTATGGCGAAGCAGGTTCAGGAAAAGACAATTTAATCCACGCCATACAAAGCTTTTTTGGGCATCCCCAAACAGCCATCACCATCACTGGCAAAGCAAACACAGATAAAGCCAAAGTAAGAAAGTTTGCCCAATTCACAAACATGATCGGTCACATGACCGAATACGCTAACGGTGATGAAAACATTGACCAAATGATAAAATCATTCTGGGATAGAGTAGGTTACGAAAGGGGTAACATCGATAGCAGTGTCGGTACCGACTCAATTCAAATTACAATGTCACTCGTTTTTACGGGAAACGATTATCCAACTAATGATGCTTTAATTACCCGTTTTATAGGAGAAGAAATGAATAAAACGGAATTTACTGAACAGGACAAAACCAATTACGAAGCACTTAAAGAAATGACATTGTCCGGCTACAGCTCCCTACTCTGCGAAATTCTCAAACACCGCGATTCGTTTAAGGAAAACTTTCGCAAGGAATTTAAAGAGGTCGGGAAAGAACTGGCTCCATTGCTTGCAAATCTAAATCTTGCAGACCGTATGACTCAAAATGCTGCTGTGCTAGGCGCATGTTATAAACTAACTCATGAAACTCTAAAATACCCTTTCACATGGACTCAATTCAAAGAAAACTTAGTCGCAGTTTATAGCCAACAATCAAACAAAAGAAGCACCGGAAGTATTGTGGCTCATTTTTGGGAATGCTTTATCGAGTCTGTTAAAGACTCTAAAGAACCTATCGAAATGTATCGCGAATTCATTATCGATGGCTCTGCAATCACCCTGCAGTTTTCACAAGTATATACGAGGTATCTTAAAATGCACTATACACTCTATAAGAAAAGTGGATTGTCTAAGTCTGTTTTGCTCGATAAACTAAAGAAAAGTGATTGCTTTATAGATGCAATTTCATCGGTGAGATACAACAATTCACTCGGAGGTAAATCATCAGGTTTTAGATTCAATCTTCAAAAAGCAGGTGTGCAAAATGATCTTATTGCAGCACTCGAAATTGCAGCCCGTTTTCGCAAAGTTTCATCGACCAATTCTTCCGATGAAAAAACTTCAAATGAACAAGAATTTGCCAAAATTGAAGATTTATATGAAAAAGATAAACCGCACTTCAATGCCTAAAATACTTTCGGACATTTCGGACAAGAGAGTTAATATATTGATAATGAAAAAAATAACTAAAAATAACCTGTCCGAAAGCTGTCCGATGTTGTCCGAAAGCGCCCGAAACACCCCAATTTGTGTTTCGGGCAACTTCGGACAGAAAAAAGCTCTTGTCCGAAATCATCTATCTGATAATCAGCTTTGTCCGATTGTCCGAAACTGTCCGATGGTTTTGATTCCCCTCAATATATTTCAAACACTTTTTTAAAATGTCGACTCCAGAGCTCAATTTCGTCTATTACAGTTTTGCTACGAATTCTAGTTGGCAGATTTGCTTTATTGAAAATCAAATTGTGCACCTCCGAAACTTTGAAACAAACAAAGTTGTGGAGGATAAACTTTCAAACTTCATAGATGCAGTTTTAAAGAATCAATATCGTGAGGATAAAAGGCAGAATGAAATGTTTAGGTTTCTTAATAAACTAAATAATTTGGAGCCTAATCCCGCCTTTCATGAACGCTACATGGTAGCGCCTAAAGGTTCAGTCGGGGCTAAAAAACCACCAACGCTATTTTAAATCTTCTTTACAAAATTACGATGCTATGTATAATTATAACGTGCAGCCATACAACTCCCCAAAATTTATTAAGCAAGGAACAAACATCACGCAGCTAAATCCAATAGGCATGCTTCGTGTATTCATTTTTTTTATTCTAAAAAAAGCTGACCTACACCGATTGTCTTTAGCCGCTATGTTTTAAATGTTCGCTTAATAAATTTTTAGGGGAGCAGCATCCGGTCAACTGCACAAAACTTATAATTATGATCATAGCACCTGACAACAATTTAAAACTCGATGCTGCAACTGATGTTGTCCATTACTTTCAAATCCATGTGAAAAAATCTCATGGTTCTGACACCATTGAATACATGGTATGGTCTGATATGACCTTTGAAATACGTTGTAAATACACTTGGTACTTCAAGTACAGAGCCGCTTTGCTTCAAATTAAATATCCTAAATATCTTGTTGATACTTCTTGGGGTAATGTTCCCGCACAAGGCAGGTCACTCATTCGTATCGTACAAGCAAAACTAATCCGTAAAAAAGGAACAGTTACCGAATACAAAAACAAGCTTCGTAAAGCGGAAGAAAATTGGAATCAAATATTTCCAATTACGGATGATATCCGCTACCAAAACACCTTAGTATTAATTGCTAAACACGAAGCCGAATTGAATCAATTAGATGCTTACTACAAATCATTAATTAATACTAACCCCTAAAAACAAATCAAATGTCTTTAGAACTATCAAAAGAAGAATTTAAAAAGAAAATCATTGAATACTTTGAGGAAAACTCAAAGCTGACTATTGATGAAGCAATATCAAAAATTAAAGAAACATTAATTATTGATAGACATGGCAACACACAAAATGAAAGTATGAAAATTGATAATGTACGTTTGTTCTACACAAACAACTCTAACTATGCAGGTGGTGCAAAAAATGGCTATGGCACAGGTTGGTATCTGACTTCTAACTCACTGGCAAATAACTCAACAATTAAATTGAGACCCTCGCTTTGAAGTACACTACAGTTAAGTTTTGTTTTTCCCTAAAAAATACGTGTGAAAAAAACTCCGTACAAAGCTTGAATTTTAATCTAAATAAAAGGGGCATGCTTCGTGTATTCATTTTTTTTTCAGTAAAAAAGGCTGAAAAAAAAGCTGACCTACACCCCTTTTCTTTAGATTCTTATAAAATTCTACTTGGCTTGTACAGAGTTTTATTTCTAACTAAATCCTTTATAAAATGGAAAAACCTATCAAACTTAACCTAGTGCTACTAACAATCGAATGGACATCTGAACACATTTTTGTTGAGCCTGATGCAATGCAACGTGCTATCGAATTCTTAAATGATACCGACCCACACGCACCACACAACTTCAAACGCTTCGAGGCATCGAGCAGTGTAATAACAAACATACATGAGAACATCATGAAAACACTTTCGTTTGAAATGCAAATTTGCGGAATGCGCAAACCCCAAAACTTCGGTGTTTATCCAATGCATCCTGGCAGTAGCTCGAAAGAAATTCTTATCCAAAGTGGACACAGAATAGCTCGCCTAAATACTGAAACGGGCATTGGAGAAATAAGCGAAAACCATCCAAACGGTGCTTACGGACCACATTTATCCTTTGATAAATTGACTAAATTTTACGTAAACCCTCGTGATCTATCACTACTAAAAATGAAAATTTTTATGACTGCTTCGAGTAAGGCAGGAGATATGGGTATCTCCACCGACAACTCAGGAGCCATCAATATTCTTTCTTAAACTTTAAGGGGTGCAGCATCCTTTCAACTGCAATAAAAATTCAAAATATGAAATGTAAAAAAATATACATCGGCACATACATCGTAGCAAAACTATTTCGTGAAAATAGTAAAAGGGTAACCATGGAAAAAGGTTTGAGTAAAGAAGCTGCAACAGAACTTGCCTCTGCACTAACCAGTGCTGGCTCTAAAAAATACATCGTTATGCAAGAATTTCACACTATCAAATACTTTCGCTTTGTTGCTCTTTAGCTCATTGTCTATCCCCTCAAAATTTATATACAAAGGTACAGCTTGTCGGCAAAGAAAAA
>Ga0209596_1001107_pt1 | contig 23828 bp, 44 predicted proteins | sample M_130807_MF_Meta_FD_187314 | JGI IMG/M metagenome (GOLD analysis project Ga0209596, IMG submission 187314) | Freshwater microbial communities from Lake Montjoie, Canada to study carbon cycling - M_130807_MF_MetaG (SPAdes) (version 2) | ecosystem: Environmental > Aquatic > Freshwater > Lake...
CAAGTAAATCTATGGTATCTGTAGGTAAAGCGTATGTGGCTAAGCCCGGAGTCAGGTCAATAAAACCCTGCTCAATTGTCCACATGTTGATGCCTTTGTTCTGCCACTCGATAGTCATCAAGTTCATAGAACGGCGTGCTGTACGCAGGTCGTATCCAGAACGCATCTCACGGCCCGCACGCTCCCACGCTTCCTCGGCAATCTCCGTGAAGTCCATGTTAAAGAGTGTTGAGCCGGTAGTGGTCATTTCATACCTTTAAGAGTCTTAGCAAATCTAGCACGTTGACCCATTTTACCGGGAGCTTTAGCAGCTTTGTCTAATTTTTTGGCGGGTATTTTTTCTCCAGCTTTAATACCCAACGAAGCACGTAATGCGCCGGGCTTCTTAATTGCGTTTTGAATAAAGTTTTTTGTAGCGCCGCCTTTTTTCATGCCATCAACGCCACGGCCTTTAAGAACGTCTGCTTGAGTGACTTTGCCGTCACCAGTAAGATCAGGAAATTTGCTTGCCATTATCTAAACCCCGCTGTTTTCTTTGCAATAGATTTTGGTTGCGCTACAAATTGTTTGCCGGATGCTTTACCAGCACGTTTGGCTTTGGTTGTAGCCGCATATTCTTGAGGAGACAAAGATTTAATAGCTGCTTCAGGCAAATATCGCTCACCCGTCTTACTTGACGGTTTACCAGATTTAGTGCGCCATTTCTGGTCGCCCCAATCTTTAAGCGATTTTTGAGGAGCTTTCAATCTCTGTATCCTCCACCAGCTTCCTTGTATTTTTTAGCTACAAGTTGAGCTTTACGAGCAGACCACTGACCCGCGCCCGTACCATGCGTGGCTGCGGCTTTTACTTGAGACACAATTCGCTTACGCAAATCTGGCTTTGTGTAATTACCAGCAGCATTGACTTTACCGCCTTCAGCATATTGCGTGAAGTTAGTATCATCTCGACGGGCTTTCTTTTTCCCGCTGGGCATCTTGGAAGGCATGATGTCACCCATGCCGCGACTGGCCATCATGGTTACACCATCTTTCCGCGAGTTTTGCCTTTTACGCAGCAGCCATCAGCGCGAGAAGAAGCTGAACCACCTTTAGCGTATCCGCGCTGACCACGGACTGCATCACGCGGATCTTTTTTCTCAGGCGCGTATTCAGTATTGGTCAAAGACTTAGAGTAAGCCTTGTCAGTAGCCGCTTGCATTTTGCGGTCGGCCATTTCTTGTCGCGCTTGTTGTTCTGCTGGACTCATTTTAGACTCCTAAATTAGCACTTAGCCATTCCACCTTTTTTCATGCCTTTGTTACCAGACATGGAAATCATTGTGCCTTTGGTTTTGCCTTTTGTGGCCATGCCATCACGACTAGGAGCTGCTGTTGCAACTTTACCCATTGATGTCATACCGCCGCCAGCCATTTTCTTAGCCATGCCGCCTTTAGCCATTTTGCCGCCACCTGCGTATCCGCCCATATTCATCTTTTTCATATCGCCACCTTGTTTAAAAGTTTTGCCTTTATCGGCCTTGGAAAAGTCTTGTCCCACTGATTGTGGAACGCCTGCTTTCTTGGCGAACGATGGATTGTGAGCCACCGCTTCCATGAAATTGTGTTGAGCTTTACTCTTGCTTGGCATTATCGCCCCGCTTGAATAAGCTGGTCAATTTTTGCTTCAAGTTTGTTAAAGCGCTGGTCAATGTGGTTAGTAATGCGGTCAATTTCTGCTTGAGTAACGTTATCACGGGCAACCTCCTCGCGGGTTTTGTTTAAGAGAATGCTTATACGAGCAAGTTCCCTGAACTTTTCGTTCATCATGTAGCCAATCAAACCGACAAATAATGTGAGTACTGCTGACCATACTGTATTTAAATCTAGCATTTCCACCTCGCAAGGGAAGCCGCCTTACGGGTAGGTCTACCTTTTTCATCTTTCATTGGGCCGGGCATTCCTGACATCCGAGCGCAGAATGAGTCTTTCCTTGCACCACCTTGAGGTTGTGGAGCTTTTAAATTACTGCCTGTAGCGGCGTTGTACTTGGCTCGACCCTTGGCAGTTAGACCAGCGCCCTTGGATACAGGTAATTTTTCACCACGACCAATAGCTAATGAGGGGCCTTTTTTCTTTGTCGCCATTACGCCACCTTTAATCTTGACTGGTGAATGTTCTCTAGCATTGGCATTACAACTTCTTCTCGGAAGTTACGCTCAAATCTTTCTTGTCCTACGTGTGGCAAGCTAATGTCTACATCAATATAAACTTTAAAGCCCATTTGCGTAGCCCTGTCGCAGAACAAATAGTCTTCGCCAACATACTTGCCGTTCACAATGGCGAAGTCAAACACTGCCGACATTTTTTCTGTTGGGGACTTCTCATAAGTCCACTCTGGATGTGCTTTTACCAACGTCTCAATAACATGACGCTGAATCAACATAAACCCAGTAGGTGCACGTTCTAAGCGCATTAACGAGCCATCAAACTCTAGGTCGCCGTTGGCATCAAAATACACATCCGCAAAAAACTTTGCATCTTTAGCTCTGCGTGGATAAGCTCCGGCAGTGATATCTTTATCGCCGCTTTGGGCCATCAAACGCAAAATGTCATCAGCATTAACAATTAGATCAGCATCAATAAACAGAAGCTCTGTGCAGTCTGTTTTTAAGAATTCGTGTACCAAGGCATTTCGTGCCATGGTAATAATTGAGCAATTAGACAAATCAGACAACGTGACGGACACACCAAGACTCATCGCTTTGGGCATTAACTGCGCCAGTGCAAATGCGGTCTTAATGTTCAGCTTGCCGTCATAAGCTGGAATGCCTATGAACAGATTGCGCCCCATCAATGTTGTCTGTTTTGTTTCAGCCATAGAACACCGTTACGCCGTTTTGGTTTGTACCAGCAGTACCAAGTTGGCAATAAATTCCAGTGTTAACTTTTATGCCTTCACCGGGAATCACAATGTTTACAGCCGCCGCTTGACCCGAAGTAGTTGTTGCGGCTGTGTCCAAAGAGAATATCCAACGCCCGCCGGATACAGTTTGCGTACCGCCCGTGCCAGAAGTAATGGCGGCAATGTTAATATCTTGTACCGTATATGTACTAGAAGTTAACACGGTAACAACATAGTTACCATTTGTGCCGTATCCGCCCGTACCAGAACTAAAAGTCAAACCAATAGTTTGGCCTGTAACCAATCCATGCGACGCTAAAGTAACCGTAATTACCCCGGCAGAACTACGAACATACGAAGTAATTGCAGTAGGGGTTGTCACCGTGTCAAAAATATTGATTGTGCCTGCGGAAGTGCCGCTGGTGTAAATAATACCTTTTAAACGATTTGGGCCATTCACCACAATACCGCTAACGTTTAAGTGCCCGACTAGGACATCATATTGCATTGCCATAATCAATCTCCTTGTAAACGGGGGCCGAAGCCCCCTAGATCAATTAAGCAGACGCTGGAGATTGAGTGCCATTAGACTCTGCTACAGAGTACACAACGGTGTATTGCACAGTACCAACAGTTACGTTGGCAACGGTAGGACGTACCGTAGCAATAATTATTACGTCTGTAGCTCCAATACCAGCACCGTTAGGAGAAGCTGTAGTAGCCGCGCCAGCCCAATTTCCCAACTTAGCCGCCGCGCCAGTATTAGCTAAACGACCTTGAGTTGTAATATCTGTAGAAGCAAAATACAAAGCTGTTGAGCCTGTAATGCCTAAAGACATATTTGCGGCAGTAGAACCAGTAAACGCTACCAAAGTATCAATGTGGATACTGGTAATTTGTGCGCCTGCTGGAAGCGTAAACAAAGTAGTTGTTGTATCGGCAGTATAAAGAGCGCCGTCATAAACAACTTTTTTGGTCTGAGTTACCGAAGTAGCGCCAGTGTTTTGGATTGTTCCAGCAGTAGTGCCGGTAGTGTTTTTAACAGTGCCCAAGAGCCAAGGGCCAAGGTGAGTTGCGAATCCCATGATGAGTTCCTTACATACAAGTTAAGTGCATCAATCAGTATGCTGTCTGCCGGGACAGTTTGATACACCGGAAAGCCCGGATTAATATGTTTATACCACTACGTTTAAACCAATGCAACAAAAAAGGAGGCCGAAGCCTCCTTTTTCTTTTCGTCGATTAGGACGAACCGGGTGAACCGAAGATACCTAATGGATCTGACACGCCGAAGCTGTAACGCTCACGGGCTTTGTAACGAACGTTACCTGTGTCAAAGTCACCGTCCATGCCTGTAGACATGGGGGTACGCACGAAGTGCTTCAGACCGTTAGGAACGTCAGTCAACAAGAACCAAGCGTTTGTGTCGGTCAAGAAGTGGTTAACGCAATATCCTTCAGGGATAGAGCCGTTGTTCTTCAATGCATTGATATCGTTGTCGGTTGTGCCAACACGCAATTCAGTCTCAAGGAGACGAGTTGCAACGAACATCAATGAAGGAGGAACCACCAATTTCTTGGGTTTAGCGGCAATCAGCAAACTGCGCTCGTCTGTCCAAGCGGCGATCTGAATAACAGCGTTTTCCAACGATGTTTCATTCAAGTCAGCGCCTGTAGTAGGACGATTGCTGTTAGTACCACCGGAAACCAAGGGGTGAGCAGTAGAACAAAGCACCACGCCGTCGCCATAAGTAGGGCCACCAGTGAAAGCGTTGTTCAGGACGTAAGCGGCCTTAACTTGCTTTGTGTAGGACATACCACGGGCCAAAGCCTTGGTGTAACGTGAAGACAAAGAGTCATACAAGTTATCTTCCACAGCTTCCTCTGTGATGGAAAATCCCATCGCAATGGTTTCGTGGGTGTAACGTGCAGTCCATGCTTCCTGTGCATTGTCATAAGCGATGGCAGAACCCTCGTTTTTGACAGGAGCGGCAGAGAAACCAGACAGTTTTGTCTCTTCTTCAAAGCTACGCTCAGATGTCTCTGTTTCGTAGATCTCTTTGTGCTCTTCGCCGTATTTGGCGTATTCCAGACCAAACAATGCGTTCAGACCGGGGAGCAACTCTTTCAATAGTTGTGCGCGTGAAATAGCCATGGTAAGTTACTCCTTAAATACCGGTAGTATTGTTGTACTGCGCGGTGTTGAATTTAACGAGAAACTCGTAATATGTCGTGGCGGCTACGGTTGGCAAGCCAGTCGCAGTATCGGGCACAACGTCAACAACACGGACGGGAAGTGTCGCAGTGGTAGCGGCGGAAGAACCGTCAATACCATAATACGAATCACCAGTGGTGGTAGAACCAACGGTTGCAACCAAAGCCACGTTAGCGCCAACAATCGCACGGCTATAAGCCGTAGGAGTGGAACCAGCGGCAACAGTAGCGCAGACCTTAAACACAGCACTAGGATCATCCACAACATAGGCAAAAGCCAATGCGGTAGTAGTTGAAACTGCGGCTGGGTAGTACTGACTAAACGTCGGTTGACTCAACGAGTTGATGTAAGAACAGCCAACCAGCACACCAACGATTTTGCCTGAATCAGTGGTTGAAGCGGCTACAATATAGCCGTTTGTATCCACTTGCACAGTATCACCGTTTAGAATTGCTGTAGCGTAAGCGGCCGCGATTGGGATTTGACGGATCGCTCCGGCGTAGGGTAGACCATCCAGTCGATTGACTGGCTTGAAACCATACGTCTTATCAATGGTAGGGTATGCCATCTATAGACTCCAAAAAGTTAAACACCTTTACCGAAAGTGACCGTGGACTTACGTTCTTTGAACATAGGCATCCTCGGATCGTTCTCTCGCATGTAAGTATTGTCCACTGACTGCATTTGCGCTTCCGCTTGTTGGCGGTAGTAAGCATCACGCTGTTCAGTAAACTCTACTGGGGTTTTGCAAAGCAACAAACCTCCCACTTCGATACTGTCCGGGAACTTTGCCGTTGTGGCATTGAACAGACGTATCTCGGGGTGATCGGAAGCCTTAACAGGTTCCCAGCCCTCGGCAAGCTTTGAGGAATAGTTCGTGGCATCATCTTTTCCTTGCACTGCAATCCGAATCCAGCGAAACGCATAACCTTCTTCCGGGTTGGGATCAGGTAGTAGTTTTGGTGGCATCCATTGCTTTGGACGCTCCGAAACTTCGCGGGTACTCAGGTCACGGCCTGTACGAGCAGATTTTTCCATTATATTTTCCTCATTTCATTTGCAACCGCACGGGCATACTGTTCATTTGTCAGTCCTAACCGCTTGGCGAGATTCACTTGTGACTGCGTAAGTACGATCTTTTTAGGCGCTGTACTACGGGTTGCAGGTGAAACAACATTGGATTTGGTACGTTGAGGTTTCGCATCAACGGACTCCCCGACTCCAATTTGGTCGGGAAATCTTTCGCGGATGTCAGTGTCTATACGTTTATAGTATTCGTCACTGCCAACCCGTACACCACTCTCCACAAGCTCTTCATGCAACCCTAGGGCGTATGAAGTCATCCGTTTGTTGCTACCGAACCATCGATTTTGGTCTTGCCATGCAGATAGTTTTTCGTCCACGGGTGCAGGCTGTGGAGCCTGTTGGGTGATTTGTACAGGAGTTTCTTCTTCCTGTAAAGGGGCAGGCCTAAAATTATTTACTTTATCTGCGCGGATCCTAGCGGTAGTGAGTGCTTCCTGAGCATCCAACAGCTTATCTGCATCTCCAGACTCGTAGGCTTCCTTGTAAAGGCGCTTGGCCTCTTCAATCTCGCCAGTAATAACTTTCTTAGCCTGCTCCAGTAGAACAGTCTGTCCCTGATTAACAGAACCTTTGAGCTTTTTGTTCTCCTCAACCATAGACTGGGCAAACCTAATTGCCTCATCTTTTTCTCGTTGAGCAGACTCCTTAGCCCTACGTTCCTCGTGGTAGCCCTTGGTAAAGTGTTTAAACCTATTCTTTACACTCTCTGAATAGGTTGCTAACTCTTCATCTGTGGGATCCTGCGGGGGTTCAGCCATAGGCGTTCTGTACTTGTCATCTTCGGGGGTATCGTCTACCACCTCAATTTCTGGTTCAGCATCTACAACTTTACCGCCCTTACGGGGGTTCTCTTCCTTTTCATCAGGGAACTCAAATTCAGTCTTTTCGATTTCAGCCATGATTTCTCCTTAAGTTGGACGTTGAATGCCACGGGGGTCTTGAACTACCGCCTGCACTGAGTCGTCATTAATGAGTCTCCACTCCGTACCGTGAATCTTCATGCGGGTTCCCGTGTTAGGACGTACTAACACAAAGTCTCCCACCTTACAGGACGGGCCAGAAGGGAATCGGGCTTTATCTCCAAACGCATCGGGGCCAATCTTGGCTACAAATAACACGGGGGAAAGAAGCTCCTCGTGGTACATCGCAGTTGCAGATTTAAGGATACCTGTTTCGCTAAACTCTTCTTCTGCTTTGGGAAGCATACAGAGGAGGTGGTAAGTGGCCGGATCGGGCACTTGTTTGGCTTTCTCTTCGATGGAGGTGTTAAGCACTCCACTAAGATCCACCGCACTAACATCAAAGTCAGTCATCTTCATACTCTTTCGTTTTTCGCACAAGGTCAGCAATTTCATACTGCGCGGTTTGCAGACCTCGGATATTGCCGCACAGTTCTTTGTAGTGATCGTGGGATTTAGCACCACCCTCACTGACAATCTGAATCAACTGCTTGAGGTGTTCATCAAGCTTCTTGTTTAAACTTTCAAGCAGAGGATTCATCATTCACCTTTCGGTTGGTTTTTCGAGTTAATAAGCATTTGAAGAAGTTGTTGTTTAGCCTGTAAATCCTGCGTCTGTTGGTTGTGAGACAAAGACTGCTGGTGGGTTTGTTCAGCCTGACGCAATTCGGCTTGATGCCTCATTGCTTCCATGGCAATTTCCTGTTGCTGGCGCTGTGCGGCCATGGCAGGGTCTTCGCCTTGTTTAGATGCCATATCTTGAGCCTTGAGTTGCAGTTCTGCTTGCTTGATGGCAAGCTCTCCCTGAACCTTTTGAGCTTTGGTTTGAGCATCTTGTTGCTTGATCTGAAGCTCTGCCTGTTGCATCTGCATGACGGGGTCTTGCATCTGCTGTTGGGCTTGTTGTTGAGCCGCTTGGCCCTTGTTGATCTGAAGCAACTGAGCCGCCGCTTGAGCCACAAGTTTGGACAACTGAACTTCCACCTCCTCAGGCATTTCAATGTCTGGTTTGGGTAGAGTCGCTCCAAGGCGTTGTTCAATCTTGGAACGGTACTGGAAGGCAATGTGTTCAGCTACGTGGGCCATGATTGCGGCCTGCATCTGTTGAGCCATGGGGTTCTGGCCCATCTGACCCATAACCATGGGATCTTGCATCATGGATGTATGTACAGCTATGTGTGCATCATGATCCTGATAGATGAAAGCCTTTGTAGGTTTACCTGTAAGGAATGCCATGTTCTCGGAGATAGGATCTCTGGGGGTCATGTCATCGTCTATAGGTACTAGCTTGTCTGCGTTCTTAATACCTAGAACTTCAATCATCTGGCGGTGCAGGACTGGTAGGTTATAGATCTGAGGAGCACCCTGAGCTAACTGGATCACAGCTTGATACTGCATGATCCTTTGGGCCATCGTGGCTGAGTTAGGATCTGATACGGGTATCACATCCACCATGTCGTAATCAGAGCGTTTAGCCTGTGGCGTTCCTGCAACAGGTGTGTACTCATAAGACTCTGGGGTGTAGTCCCTGATGATTGACTTGAGGAGTTTAAACTCTTGTTTCATTGAGTAATGAACACGAGCCTGTACCGCAGACATTGTTTTGAGTTGTCTCTCAAGCAGGGCCAGAGTTGTACCTACAGGGGCGTTGGCAGACATATCGCTGATGTTCATATCTGCGATGGATCCAAGTCTCCGACCTTCGTCTGTGATCTGGTTTAAGAGAGCCAATAGAACCTGAGAGGGTTCCTTGTATGGCAGGGCCATGATGTTCTCTTTGACTGACCCGCTTGGTACGTCCACATCCCTAAACTCACCGGGATTGATTGGGGTGTCGTCGTCTTTGATCCTCAGTCCACGGGTTTTTAATCCACCGGGCAGATTAGACAGAGTACCTGCGTCTACCAACTGACGGATTAAGGATGTGCCTGCACGGGCGTATCCACCGATCAAATGGATTAATCCAAGGCCATAAGCACCAAATCCCGGTACGTAGGTGTACTGGACAAAATGCTGGCGCTTTAAACGGTGCTCATCATCCTCATCCCAGTTACGGCGGATAGCAAGAATTTTTGTAGTCCCACGCTCTAAGGTAACGACGTAGGGAAGAGCAATCCCGTCTTCATCTTCATAACCCGGTAAGTCGTAGTCTACGTGGATCTCATAGATCTGGTAGCGGTCATCATCTGAGAGGTTGTAGCCTTGATCTTCAGCCTTCTTCTTCTCAACGTCAGTGTAAAACTGGAGGGGATCGCCAAGATCCTCATCTACATAGAAACCCGAGACTTGAAGCTTGCGGATGTCATTCTTGGTCTTACGCATGATGTGCGTAACACGCTCGGATGTCATGGCGCTGGAAGCACCGTAAGGGATGATCACATCTTCAGCAGGGATAAAGATGGATGCCTGACGGCCCATAGAGGGGTCGTAGTAGACTTTCTTGAAAGCCGCTCCGGCCAAACCTAGGGAGTAGAGCATTCTTTCATGCTCAGGACGGTACTCAGGCATACCTTCCGTGAGCTTGTAGTTCATGTCATCTTTGACACGCTCCGCCGCCTCCTCTTTAAGACGATCAATTGCGCCGATAATTTCTGTTTTAACCGGCCCTTGCGCTGGAAAAGTTTCAATAATAGTCTCACTTTGAAACCTAACTGCCGCTTCGGTGAGTACGGTGGAAAAGACACCACAAGCACCGAGCCAAGGCTCCGTTCTCTCTTCATATTTCATTCCCAAAACATCTAGGCCTTTGACATACATATCAACCCAGTCTTTTCTGGAATTAATATCTGAGTCCACCATTTCAATCAAGTCGCTGGCAATCTTCTCCAACTCACCTTTGTCCATGTATTCGGCAAGGTTGTCCCCAAAGCCTTCTTCCTCATCTGGCATGAGATCTATCTCCATGCCGTCCATGTTTAAACGCACCCCTTCTGGATTCTCAATCTCAATCTCAAGGACTGGTGTGTTGTCAAGCTCTAGGTCGTTTAAACCCATTGGGGCTTGGCTCAATGATTGTTCAATACTCATAATGTTCCTTAGTAGTAGGCTACTTTTCTGCGGTAGTTAATAGGCTCATCTTCTTCATCTGAGTCGATGGATATAAAGCCCCCCAGTCGAAACCGCATCAAAGCTTGACTGCTTGAGTCCACGAGGTCATCATGATCTCCGTTGGGGAAGGAAGCCATCTCATCCATGACTTCTTCTGCCCATCGGGTATCGGGACACCAGACCATGCCGGACTCAAACAAAGCAGAGATTGCGTTTACACGCGATATCTTATCGTTTCCTTTCCCCGGCGTATACTCTGCGATAGGAATTCCCATCTTCCGCATCTCGTAGATCAAAGGAGCGCCAGCCGCTCTCTTCTCAATGATCAACGTGTCTGGTTCAAACTCTTTGTATAGATCTAAAGCTCTGCGTTTGAGTTCAGGAAACTCCATGCGCTCCTTCATTGCGTCCAGAAGGATGATGTTTGGCTTTAAATCACCAGATTTATTGGGGTGTTGGAAGACACCCCATGTTGTGCAAGCTGAATAGTCGGCCCGATTGTTTTTTTCAAAGGCGGTATCCCAAGATTGGATGATGTATTCACACGAAGGAGGACGTTTCTCCTCCCAAATCTGCCAATGTTCTCTCTTTACAATCGCACCTTCTTCAGATGTGGGGTTCTGTTGGTACTGAGCCTCCCATTTAGAGACTGGAAGCTCTGATTTCAGGGCTTCTAGAGCCTCTTTTGACCAGAATCCGGGCCATAAAGGGTTCCCATTGGGCATAATTGCCGGAAAATCAATGATTTCCCACTGATCTACGCCGTCTTTGCCCGAATTCTTGAGGATTTGACCTGTCAAATCCCTCTTAGACCACCTAGTCATCACAATAATGATGGATCCACCCGGCTGGAGACGCTGTCTAGGCCCAGATGTGTACCATTCATACACATTATCAAACACTGCGGGGTTGCCTTGCTTGGCTTCTTGCTCTGAATGGGGGTCGTCAATGATTAAGAGATCAGCGCCTTTACCTGTAACAGCGCCGCCAACACCGATAGCAAAGTAATCACCACCCACGTTAGTGTTCCAGCGACCAGCGGCCTTTGAATCGCTCGACAGCTTTGTAGAAAACACCTTCTGATAATGTTCTGAAGAGACAAGATTCCTAACCTTCCTTCCAAAGCCGGTGGCAAGCTCTGCGGTGTGAGCAGTCTGAATAATCTTCTTCTCAGGATACTTTCCTAGAAACCACGCAGGTAAAAGAAAAGAAGCAAACTCAGACTTGGTATGCCTAGGAGGCATATTAACAATAAGACGCTTAAGCTCTCCCCTAGCTACACGCTCAAAAGCATCTGCCATCACTTTGTGATGCGCTCCAGAGATAAAGATAGGCCACATCTGGGTAACGAAATAAAGAAAGGACTCCTTACTCCGTTCAACCTTGTCCATCTCTAGTAGAGCTTGGATCTTTGCACGGTTCTCCTTAGATGCCCCCGGAACCATTGCCATGTAGTTCTGTATCTCTGTGTGGGTAAGGAGACTCATAGGCGTACCACTTCACGTACGCTTGTATCGACCAGCTTAATAGAACAAAACTTATAAGGACGGACGGTCAGGTGACCGTCTTCCTTTAAACGATGGACAATCCTGTGGACATTTGACTTAGAACTCAATCCTATTCCTTTGGCAATAACTTCATAAGACGGAGGAACTCCGTGTAACCTAATGTAGGCACGTATGAACTCCAAAACTAATTGGCGATGCTTGGTCATGCCAAATAACTTTTAAGCTCCGTCAATCCACCTACATGGACATCATCAATAAAAACCTGAGGCACTTCCTCAGAATGGTTGTACTTAAGCCACAACCTAGCATCATTGTCCTGCGTGATGTCATATTCCAAGAACTTAGGGTCTAACGACCCAATCAAGTTCTTGACGTTTAAACAATCTTCACAACCGGGTTTCGTGTAAACAGTGATGTCCATGATGATCTCCTTTATATAAGTCCTAGGGATTCCACCAAGGCCCACCTCTCTTTAACGTCTGCGTGTCCAAGACAATGTGAGTTTAAACGCATATGCGAACGTTCGCAAGGGGTAAATTAAAAATATATATAGGGGTGGGGGTGGACGATTTGGAAATGAAGGGGGGGGTGTTTCCTATGTGGAACGTAATCGTTTGTGTGGATTCGAGCGTAATAGGCGGAAGGGTGTCGCATCGTGCCAAGTGGGGGTCGGGGGGCGGTGGGGGACGGCTAACCTACGTTTACACGCACCTCATGCACCTAGGCATCTGGCTCTGGAGTGCTGTTTAAACGGGTCATGCTCTTAGCCTCTACGTCTAGCACATTGGCTTTGCCTTGCTCCATCAGCTTCATATGTCCTGACAGTTCCCGCTTCAATTGCTCTGCGCTTACCACTGCTTTGTCGATTACCTCTGACGGTGCGAACAGGCCACAGGCCTTGCCCATTAGTTCTAAGGCTCTGATACGTGACTGCTCTGACTGAGCGTCCTTGCTTAGTGCTAACAACCCCTTCAACACATACCTCTTACTTGCGGCAACGTCTTCTGATAGGTGTTCTATGGTTTCCCCCCATGCCTCTTTAAGAGCCTGTTGAACCCTCGGGTCTTTCATGAGTTTATTGGCACTTGCCGATATAGAGGCATCTGATCCTGTGTAATTCTTAAAGGCCTCTCTGTATGTTGACCTTAGGCTTTGCCCTCTGATAACCCCGATTGTGAAGAGTTGCTGATTCTCTGTTAAGGCATTGCTTCTCTTATGTTCACTTGCCACTGGTAATCCATCTACTCTCTTCCTTGGTTTAGGTGCATTCTTTACTAGGGCATCCGCTGTCCGTTCCGCTTCGCTCATGTTGTCTGCGTTTAAACCATCCCATTGATCACCCGCCTCGGCTATTGCCGCCTGATACTCAGCCTTGCTAGTCTTCCCCATGATCGATCCCTCCATTTTGTGACTGATCCGTCTACATTATAGACACCTAGTCCATTTCATGCACTGTTCGTATTATATGTTACTAACAGGTTATCCAAGCCTGTGGATAAGTACAAAAGTTATCCACAGGTTATTCATTTTGGTGCAGTTAGGGTTTACCCACGTTATCCACAGCAGTCGGAAAGTTATCCACATTTTTTGTGAACAAAACAGGGGTAGTTATCCACAAAATAAGGGTTTACCCTTTGGCCTCTAGAATCGATTTTAAGGGGTCTAGGAGCGTCCGTTTTGCAAAGTGGCTACCCTACCCTACCCCAACCCGTTTTGAACGATCCTGAGGCGTTCTGAGAGGTTTTTAATACTTTTTGACCGAGTATTACTTTGGCCTCAAAGTGAGTACTTGTGATTACACAGGGTTTGTCCCTATGAAAATACTTGTAGTCTCTTGTCAACCAATACAGTTACACTAGCGTTGAACCACTTGTAAGCACTAGTGTTTACACGCAAGTTGACCGCTTTGATCCACTGACCCGTGATGGGAAAATTACAGTGAGTAGTGCGACTAATAACTTTTCACCATCATTAGTGATCGTACTAATGGTGACTAAAGAGTTTAGTCTGTAGCCCTGTGGGCTACGGAGTGCGCTCTTTGCACTACAACCTAAGGAACAAAAATGTTACAAGCTTTCTACCCTTCAAAAAAGGCTCTCAAAGAATCAATCGGCAAGCCATTACGTTACACCGAGACTTCATTTTTCGGTCTTGAATTTAAAGAAAACGGTTCATTTTGCGTGGCAGACGGTAGCCCATCACGCAAGTGGTTTGCTCAGGTCACCATGAAAGATGGCGTGATTGCCAAGGTTTCTTAAGCTATCAGCGGTATGCCCCTAGGGCATATCAGTGCTAGTTCGCACTTCTACTGGAGACACTATGAAAATTTATCAGTTCTACGTTTTCAAGACCTTGGTCTGCATGATTGGGTTCTTGATCAGCGCTTTGGCCTTAGGCAGTGAGTCACTGCTGTTCTTTTGGGTAGCAATTGCATCCTTGGTTGCCTCCCTTGTTTTTTACTTTTTGGGAGAATAAACATGTATACAGCGCAGATTGACCGCCACGGCAACATCATTGTTTGCCGAGGTGAAGTAGAACGCTCAGGCTATCAGATCTTTTGTTGGGGCACGTATAACGATTGCCTTAACCGCAAGGTCAACCGCCCCTCTGAGCAACCCGCCCGTTGGCATACACGTTCCAACGGCCAACCCCTCGACACCGAGGATTGAACTGTCAGCGTGATGCACCTTGCAAGGGTGCATTGCAGTGCTAGTTCGCACTACCTTAGAAAGGACATCATGAGAGCAAAAATACTTGTGACTTGGCGGGACAACCGCAAGCATTTTGGGTTTAAGTTGCCGACTGTACGCAACGATTTTTGCGAGGTGACTCGCACCATCACCCTAGAGTCTGACCCCTCGGGTGTTTATGAGGACGGCCAATGGGGCTACATCACGGCCAACGGCAACAAGGTAAGGGTGTATCACTCTGATTTTGATGTCAAGCCCGAGGATGCCACTTGGCAAATTTGGAATTGAGTTTTGACTGTGATGCCCCCTTGCACGGGGGTATTGCAGTAGGAATTTTCCTACGTTTTGGAGATAAACCATGACCCTTCCCATCATTCATGCCAACCGTGAGGCGTGGCAACACGCTTGTGTGGACGAATTGCGTTCGTTCTTTTCTTCCCGTGGCTACACCCTACCCGCTGAAATTCGGGTAGCTTGCGGCTACCCTACCAATGCAAAACGCTCAGGCTTCAAGGTGCTTGGCGAGTGCATCCCCAATACCAATTCTGCTGATGGTCATTGGGAAATTTACATTTCCCCCATTCTCTCTGACCCCTCTAAGGTGACCGAGACATTGGTTGCCCAGTTGTGCCGCACGGCCAAGGGTGCTTATGCGGTGACAAACCTTGCCTATGCCAAGGTTGCCGAGGCCTTGCACATTCTGCCTGATGGCACTGCATCCAACCCCTACAAAGAGGTGACCCATGCATCGGCTTTCGACATGGCCTATCAGGACATCATCGATTCACTGGGTGTCTACCCTCACGGTAAGGTTGACATTTCAATCCATAAAAGCCAAGGCACTCGCATGTTGCTTGCCAAGTGCCCGACATGCCAATGCAGTATTCGCATGACATCCAAGTGGGTCTACAACTCCCATGGTGATGTTGAGTTGCCCACTTGCAGATGCGGTGACACATTCGCCCTTGCCTGACCCGTTTAAACAGAGAGAATGAAAATGAACAAACCCCTTACCCTCAAAGACCGCTTGCTGTCTATCCCCATTGGGAAAATTGTCGGTGCTACTACTGCACACGGTGCACCGTCCAACCTCAGCACCAAGATTGACCGTGTCAATTGGCTTGTCGAGCAGATCGACAATGGCAAACTGACCTTTGACCAAGTGCAGAATGCCACGCCTGTGGTCAATGCACCCATGACCATTGACACCGCCCGTGTCGATGCCTTAGAAGCCGTTGCCAACCGTGCCCATGGCTACGCCTTGCAAGGTCTTGACGCTACCCGTGCGGTTGAATCAGCGGTGACCCTGATGGTTCAAAAGCTTGCCGCCTCTGAGGTTGCCATTGATCAGATTGCCAAGATGCAAGCCGCCTCAATGGTTGACGATTCAAAGGTTGCCGCTGATGTCGCCTCCGCCATTGCCAAGGCCTTTGCCCCGTTTAAACAGTCCGTCATTGATGCGGGTGCACAGGGTGCAATTGCCAATGCTACGGTTGCTACGGTGATTGACCGCAAGACCGTGCTTGATGTCTTCGGTGTCGATGTACTTGATACCAGTGGTAAGCAAGTCTACGTGGACATATGGAATTCCCCCGATGCCCCTCAAATTGATCCCAATTTTGTATGGTCTGAGGCCATCTTGGCCTACCTCTTGTTGGCTCAGGACAAGGGTGAGAACCTGTGGTTCGGAGGCGAAAAGGGTACAGGCAAGAGTGAAACGGCCAAGCAGTTTGCCGCTAACACTGGACGTTCGTTCACCCGTATTAATTTCCATAAGTACACAACCACTGAGGACTACATCGGCTCGGTTGGCTTAGAGAACGGTGCTACGGTGTTTAAACGTGGTGCATTCCTTACCGCCTTTACCGCCCCTTCAACCGTCATTTTGTTGGATGAAATTTCCAATTGTGATGCGGGTGAACTTGCCCCCCTCAATGGTCTGCTAGAAGTGAACAGTGCAGTCAACATCGGGGGTTCTCCTCAGCGCAGAGCACAAGGTGTCCTAGTGTTTGCCGCTGACAATACCCTGACCAACGGTGACTCCACAGGCCGCTATGCGGGTACTAGACAGATGAATTCCTCATTGGCAGACAGGTTTTCCCATGTCGTCCAGTTTGAATTCCTACCCCGTGACCAAGAGGTTGAGGCCATTGTCCGTCACACTGCTTGCCATCCTAAGTTGGCCTTGCACGTTGTCAATGCAATCAATGCCGCCCGTGCCAAGGTTGACACTGGTGACATCATCGATGCCCCATCGATCCGCTCTGCGCTTGCGTTCATTCGGGGACTGTCCGTCCTCTCTGTGGATCAAGCTTGGCACTCTGCCATTACCGCTCGGCAACCCGCTGAGTCCCGTGCCGCCCTTGACGCTATCAAGGCCGCTTACATCAACAAACACGACATAGCCACTTGGCTTTAAGGATCATCATGACAAAATCAAAATACTTCGGATGGGAATTCAAACCCGCTCTTACAGCCGCCATTCACAAGATCGCCTCTGACCTCGGCCTCGGCTCTGTCAAGGTGACCTTCAGTGCCGACATCCCTACAGCGGCCATCAACCGTCAGGGTCAGATCTACATCACCAACATTGCGGATGATGCAGTGCTGACCCGCCAAGATCTTGAACGGTTCACAGGCTTCGCCCTGCATGAACTCTTGCACTGGAAGTACACCAACTTCAATGCCATCGACACCGCTCAGGTCAGCTACTTGCTCCAGTTGCACAATGCCCTTGAAGATGCGTTCATTGAGAACACCGCCATCCAAAACAAGTTGACAGGCAATGTCGAACACTTGCTCACCGTGCTGATCGATGGCATGGCCGCTGAGGGGTTGGCCGAGGTTAAAGATTGGTCTGACCCCCGTCAGTACCCCTTTGCCCTTGCAGTCTACGCACGTAAACATGGCACTGTAGTTGTGCCATTGGCTAAGGGTCTGAAGCCCATCTTCGATGAAGCTTGTGTGCGTTTAAACAAGTGCCAATCTACCCGTGATACATGGGACTTGGCAGTGTGGTTGTTTGCTCAGTTGTGCAATGAGTTGCCCGTTCAACCTCCCGTCCAACCTGAGCCGCCCGTGCAACCCCCAACTAATCCCACTAACCCGACTGATGAGCCTAGTGATCAACCCGATGGCGACAACCCCGATGAGGGCGGTGATGAGGATGGCCCTACAAAGGGCGGTAAGCCCCCTACAAGCCCCGCTGATGAGGGTGATGAGGGTGAGGACGTAGGTGATGCCAAGTCGCCTGTAAAGGACGTTAAAGAGAAGCCCAATGGTGCAAAGCACAAGACCATTGTCAAGCCCCGCTCGACTGAGCCAACCGCTGATGTCGGTGAGTCCTCCAAGTCGGGCGGCTCAACTGGTGAGTGGTCAATCAAAGAGAACGGTTACCACTTAGGTAACCGCAAGTGGACAGTCACTGTTTAAGGAAACAACATGATCCCCGCAAAACTTCGTTTCGAGATCCGTAAGATGTTTGAAAACTCAGGTACTGAGGAATTCAACATCAACCGCAAACAGGGTTCACTCAACGTGAACGCCTTAGCCAACATCGGCCACACTGACCGCCTGTTTAAACGCAGGTCTGAGGTTGCAGGTACTGACTCAGCCGTGACCGTTGTGATCGACTGCTCAGGATCGATGGACGGTGAGCGTATGCAGAATGCAGTCAACGTCTGCTACGCCTTGCTGACTACCCTCTCACAGGCGGGTGTCGCCACCTCTGTGGTGACGTTCTCAGGTATCGTGTCCATCCTTAAACCGTGGAACATGCCCTACCAAAAGACCAAGCAGATGCTTGAGGCCATTGATGCATCGGGCGGCACAAACGATTATGCCGCTGTCAACTTTGCCCATGGCCTGTTACACCGTAGGACTGAGGCACGTAAGGTCTGCTTCGTATTGACCGATGGCGAGGGTAGCCCCACGGCAACCCGTGAACAATGCCTGTCAGGCTCACGCCTTGGCATCACAACCATAGGCATCGGCATTCAAGAGAACGTGTCCCATGTCTACCCCAATGCCGTGCGAGTAGACAAGCTTGAGGATCTAGGCACGGTTGCATTCAACAAGCTGAAGCTTGCCGCCTGAGGGGGGTTACCCCTCACCCTTAAAAGAAACCAGTTGATAGGAGAGAAACCATGGTAATTATGCCCAACGATCCCCGTGCCATCCGTGGCAATTTCAACCGCCCACGCACCAATAAATTGGTCAACGTGGTGACCAAGCAAGTGGATACATGGGGCGAACCCTGTGATCACTATGAGGCGGGTTGCCCCGTCTGTGAGGCATGGAAGTTATTTGATAAGAACTTTGCCGCCCCGTCAGTCGATGAGGTTATGGCAGTCATTAAAACAATACGTTTAAACACAGGAGAGAGCAAATGAGCAACATTAAATTAACAGTGGACACACTGGACAACATCTTTGGCTCTGCGGTGATCAACATCGGCAAGAGCAACGGGTACGTGGAGGCATTCATTGACCACGATAAGGTGCTGAACCTTGCCGTCTACAACAGAGAGGGTGACATCGTGCATGAGTACTACATCACCCTTAAAAACCTCCGAGCAAAAGATGGTAGCGGTTGGACTGCACCTATGTTCGAGCCAACCTTAGATTGAGGGGATGATCATGAACGAAAAGATCTACGCATACCTGACCAAGTTACGTGCCAGTGGCCGCATCAACATGATGCACTCAGGCAAGTACTTGGAGCGGGAGTTTGGCCTGACCCGTGCTGAGGCAAAGACCGCAGTACTTCACTGGATGACTACGTTTAAACGGGAGAAAACAAATGCTTGAGATTATCAAAACAAATGACGGGTACATGGTGCAAAAGGATGGCGGTGACTACATCTGTGATGCCAATGGTGACAACCTGTGGGACACCTACGAGGCGGCTGAGGCGGTGTACACCTATGAGGAAACCAAGGCGGTGTTCTGTGGCGTTTCTACACAAACCCCTTGGTCAAAGGCCAATGAGGCCTTCTACAAGTGGGAGAGTGACTGTATTGTGGGTGAGTCTAGCCTATCAGACGATGACCGTAGGGTATGGGTACAGGGCTACCTACAGGCCTTGAGGGACGCATCATGAAAACCTACAAGGTATGGGCAAAGAACATCACGTACCACTACGCCTTTATCGAGGCCGCAGATGATGAGGAGGTATGGGATAAGGCTCTCGCCATGGACGGGTCAGAGTTTATCGATAGCAATCACATTGATTGGCAAATTGACAGTACAGAGGAGATCAAATGAAAACCTACAAAGTAGTTGCAAAGCTGACAACGTACTTCTATGAACACGTTGAGGCCGAGAATGAAGATGAAGCCTATGCCATAGCCAAGGACATGGACGGGGGGGCATTTATCCCCGTAGATCAGGGTGTGGGCGGTGACTGGGCTATCGACTCGGTTTATGAGGCTGATAAGCCGCCTTGCCTGTACTGCGGGGGTAACTGTCCCAACGATGAAGACCATGCCTGCGATGGGTACTCGGGCGACATTGACGGACTTTATTCTGAGGTGACACCATGAATCACACACTATGGCAAAAACTTGAGCGGGTCTTACTGCTCATCGGCCTTATCGTTTTAATGCTTGATTTGTTTTACTGGAGGCCATGATGTTTAAACATACAACATCTCACCCTTGGACTTTGGGCGGTTCGGGTCTTACTGTGTGGGGCTACGAACAAAAATATGGTAGGCCTTTGGTTGTGAACTGTGACGCAAAGAATGAGCGTATATCCATGCCAACCGCAACAAAACGTGCCAACGCCCGTTTGATTAGCATAGCCCCGCAGATGTATGAGATCATTGAAAGACTAGGCACTGATGAGGCCAAGGCCTTGGTGCGTTACATGGAAAGGGATGATCATGAGGGTAACTGAATTGACAGAGGATGAGGCCAAGCGTTTGGGCGTGGCCTACGTGTCCCTTGTCCAATGGATACATGACAACGCCCTTGACGGGGAAAGTACCATGAGTATGTTGTTTAAGGCGGCTATGACCATTGCCGTGTCGAACAACGTACCAAGGGAAGAGGTCATATCCGTGGCGGGGACGATCTATGACATGGAGAAGTTCTACCATCCAACTGCTGAGGATATCCACTGATGGTCAAGGCCATCACTCAATCAGATCCTACGTTCCTTAAGACAGTCTACAAGCATGACTCACTGGTTGACCTAGTCAACCATGAGCGGTTCGTTGACATTGGGGAAAGGTACATTGTCTACAACCAAAAAATGTGGCGTGTCTACAAGATGGGTAAGGATAGAAACCCACGGCTCTGTGGGTACTTCACGAACCTACACCTCGCAGTCGCCAACGCAAATTAAAAGGAAAGAAAAAGGAAGCTTCGGCTTCCTTTTTTTTGGTCTGCTGTGGTGCGTTTAAACATATTCCTGCTGTCCTGAATTGCCTGCTGTGGCGTTTAAACGGGTCTGCTGGATATAAACTTTTTTATGCTGGGGTAAATTTTTTTACCTTGCTGGTTACAGTTTAAACGTAAAAGTTATAAACGCTGGGGTTCTTTCCCCAACATACGCCCCAAGAATATTAAACTCAAAATATTCATACGCTTCGTCCTCGCTCATTGAGCGGCTCAGGATCTCCACAATCTTTGTTGCGTCATACGCAACCACAGTTTCATTGCCTATCCGCTGACAAACCCCAATGATTGCATCATCAAACTCCTCCTCGCTTAGGAAAAGAAGGTCAGCCTCCCACTGAAGCGCTAACTCAAGCCGCTTGTTTAAACGTGTGGGTAGCTCGTGTGATGAGCTATCTGTTGAGCTTACATCGTTTAAACGGCCTGAGCTATCAAGCTCGTCCGATGAGCTACCTGTTGGGTTGTTTAAATCAGAATGCATCTAGGTTCTCCGAGTAAGTGCCTGAGGTTTTGTTGTAAAGCATTGATGTCTCGCCTTGTGTGCCGACCCAACGATACCGACATTTCCACACTGCAATCTCAACATGGTGATCCCTCCTGTGGACTGTCACCCCGCAATCGGTCTTCGCCCACCAAGCCATTGACCCCGCTATCGACATGCCATCGGGACGGGGTTGCTCAGTGCCTTGACGGGTGATCTTAGACGGGTGAGCAACGAACCATGTATGGACATCGTGGGACTTACAGAACTTCTGTACCCTCGTCAGCATGTCGCTGATGGCCGCAGTCTCTGTACCCTCTGACCTTGGCAGTTCAATGTAGTTGTAGGGGTCAATGACCAACCCCCGTACACCCATCCTCTTGACCGCTACCCGTGCCCGTTCAAGTATTGAATCCAGTGTGCTTGGTTCTTCACCGTTTGTATCGATGAATAAGAAATGATCCTTAACGAATTTAAACGCATTGTCCCGCTCCTGCTCGGTCATCCTGTCCCGACCTTCAAAGAATCTGCGCTTGGTATAGATCTCCATTAACCTACTGATGTGAACCTCAGGTTGATTCTCAAACGAACAGACAGCAAACTTCCAATCATGGGCACGGGCTAGGTTGACCATGATCTGATCCACAAAGTTGGACTTACCCGAGGACGGGTAACCTGTGACCACAGTCAACTGACTCGGTGCTACTGTATAGATCTCATCGACCGACTGATACCCTGTTGAGAATCCCTTCCCCGTTCCCTTCGAGTAAAGATCGTTTAAACGGTCAAAGAATATCCCAGCATCGCTGATTCCCGAGATCGGGTACGCCACTGCACCATCGACCACCGCTTGGACTGCCCCTGTCCGAGACGGGTCATCTAGGTGTACCTCGTTTAAATCCTTCTTGGCAAACTTAGCCAGCCTACATTTTTCTTTTCCAATTCTTCTAGCCAACTCTTCGGCTAAGGCTTGCCCCGCAGTATCCTGATCTGTGGCTAGGACTACATAAGGGGCGGCATCGAATACCTCACGGGCATTCCATACATACGCAAATCTTTTATCTTCTGACGGAAGTACCTTCCCGTCTGCCACCTTGATGGGTGCTCCACTTGGAACGCTGACCACGTTGTTGATGCCTAACTCCATTAGGGTTAGGCAATCTATCTCACCCTCTACGATGATGATGGGTTCACCCTTGACGACCTGATCGATACCAAAGAAATCATGTGCACCTCCTGAGTCTTGGGTAAAGTCTTTCTCAGGGAATGATCGGTACTTGGCGGCTACCAGTGCACCCTGCCGGTAATAAGGAAAGCCTATGGCATCTGCGGTCTTGCCTAGCTTGCCAAAGAACTTCTCTGCGGCAAACAGTTTCATCTTGTCTGCTGTCTGTTGGGATATCCCTCGTTGCTCTAGCCATGCGTAGTGGGGAGGTTGTAGTTTGTTGGAAACAATGATGGGGTTGGGTACGGCTGACAATTTTCTCTCCTGTTGTGGTTGGACTGAGCCGCTTGTTTGGCAGTGATGACAGTGATAGACCACTGCCCCGTCATCTTTACGGGTCAGGGTCATATCTTTCTGATTGGATTTTCTACGCTCGGTAGAACAATACGGGCAAGCTACCCGAGTAGATTCGTTGAAGTAAGTATCAGCTACTAATGCGTCGATCATGGTATGGCCTGTTAAAACTTTGAGCCGTCCATTTATCCGCAATACGTAAATAGATGTTGATTAATGTGTTGTCTTCAAAAACTTGAACTTGTTCAACATCAGGGCTAATCCGTTTGGCAAAACAAATTGCACCAGTCATGTTTGTGCAATTTGAATAAGGCAAATAAAAATTAGCCACTTTAGTTTCAAAATCGTAAGTTACTCGGCTTATGTTGCACTGCAATAACTTTGTAACGCTAAAAGATTTTTTACCAACTGACCATTGCTTTATGTATGAATCAATCATTTCATGCTCCCATCTGACTTGCGTTTAAACGAGCGGTTCTTGCTGGGAGCTTCTAATCGCACACCATCTGCGTTTGATCCACCTTTAGACAAAGCCTTGACATGGGCTACGTCCTTACCTTGACGGGTCACACCCTTGGCATCAAGCTTACGCCTAGCCCTTTGACGTTCCATGCGGTTCTCATGTTCGCCCCGTGCTACTTGAGTTTTAAACTCTTGTTTATAGTCTCTCTTCATCTTTACCCCCTAGGATGTAGACGCTTTGATTGCGTCCTGATAGTTTGGATCTGCGCTCTCCGATCTTAACGATTTGCCCTGATCTTCTCAATGGGGCAAACCTAGGTTGGATGCTATGAACTCTTCGGTGTGGGAGATGGGCAACCACCTCATCGTAGATTGCCCCGTCAGGATATTTAGATATAGCCCACATAACTTCTGACTCTACATGTCCAATGTTTAAATACACTGCGGCTGAGTGGCTGGTGTTGGGATCTGTGCTACGTGATTTGGGATCATGAGGCTCGGGGAATAGGTCAAACTGATCGTTCATATTGCCCTCCATTCCCGCTCGGGTCTGCCTGAGTCAGACTTAACTGTGAAGCC
>Ga0209596_1001108_pt1 | contig 23827 bp, 16 predicted proteins | sample M_130807_MF_Meta_FD_187314 | JGI IMG/M metagenome (GOLD analysis project Ga0209596, IMG submission 187314) | Freshwater microbial communities from Lake Montjoie, Canada to study carbon cycling - M_130807_MF_MetaG (SPAdes) (version 2) | ecosystem: Environmental > Aquatic > Freshwater > Lake...
CCACTTGACCATGACTTCGCCGCGCGCGTCGCTGACAGCAGACGCGGGAGTCACAGATCCACCACCGTCGCTCAACACGAAGGTCACCGGGATGCTCGGCATCCCCAACCCATTCTTATCGATGACTCGAACCACGACCGGCGTCGGTAACAAGAGCCCCGCTTGCACGGACTGTGCGTTACCCTGCACGAGAGCGATGGCCTCAGGCAGCACGACCTCGGTGGTCGCCTTTTTGCACGCGGCGGTCGCACAGACGACGCCAAGCGTGAGCGTAAGAGAGCGGAAGAGGAGATGCATAGTACCATCATTATCGGCAGAACTAGAGCAGACTGAAGTCCCGTGGTGGCGCCCTCCGTCCCCGACACACACATTTCCGTACGCTTAGGCGGGAGCAGGACGGCCATCGGGCCGTCACGCTCACTGCCAACGAGGCCGAACTACACTCCAGAGGACCGATGCTTTTCACCCTCCGTCCCTCGCGCGCACTCGCCGCGCTCCTGCTCGTCGCTTCCACGGCCCCGCTCGCGCTGCACGCGCAGCAGAAGGCCACGATGGAGCAGTTTCTGAGTCCGGCATCCCCACTCGAGGTCGCCGCCGCGCATAACGCCGAGCGCGTCGCATGGATGGCGTACGATCGCGGGATGCGCAACGTCTACACAGCTGCGGCTCCGGATTTCAAGCCGGTCCGTCTCACCAAGTTTCTTGACGACGACGGCACCGACCTGACGAACGTCGAGCTTTCAGAAGACGGGAGTATCGCCATCTTCGTGCGCGGGTCGGCGCCCAACCGTCTGGGCTGGGTCGCCAATCCATCACACGACGCAGCCGGCGCCGAGCGCGCCATTTGGGCGGTTCGCACGAACGGCACGGGTGCCGCCTGGCGAGTCGCCGAGGGAAGCAGTCCCGTGCTGTCGCCCGACGGCAAGTATGTGCTGTTCGTGAAGGACGGCCAGATCTTCCGCGGCCGCGTCACCGGCGAGGGCCCCAAGACGGCCGTCGACACCGGTGGCATTCCGTTCATCAAGGCGTGGGGTAACAATAGCAACCCGCGTTGGTCGCCCGACGGCTCAAAGATTGCCTTTACGAGCGCACGCGAGAACCATGCGCTGATTCTCGTGTATGACATGAAGACGCGGAAGGTGAACTACATCGCGCCAAGCGTCGACTGCGACGCCAGCCCGACCTGGTCGCCCGACAGCAAGCGCCTGGCATTCATCCGGCGTCCTGGCGTGCCCTTCGGTGCGCAGGCGCAGCAGGGCGGCGGCGGCATCGGCAATCCGCAGTCCCCGATGTTTAGCCCCACCTCGGCGGCCGCCCAGCAAGGGCGCGGAGGGCCTGCAGGAATCGGCGGCGCGAGTGGCTGCGGTGGTGGCGGCTTCGGCGGCGGTGGCGGCGGTGGAGCGCGCGGCGGACAAGCCGCGGGCGCAACGCCTGCGCCGGCGCCGGCGCGCTCCCCGGGCCTCTACACCGCGACCTTCCGCGGCGGCTACACCCTATCGTTGATGGTTGCGGATGTTGCGAGCGGCGAAGCGAAGGAGTTCTGGCACACGCAGCCCACAGAGCGGGTCTGGACCGGCATCAGCAACATTCGCTGGGCAGCCGAGCATGTGGTCTTCCAGATGCAGATGCCGAACGACGAATGGGATCGTTATTTCAGCATCAAGGTCGACGGTGCGGTCGAGAACCCGATCGCGCTTATCCGCACGGACGGGATGATCGAGGATGCCACTGCAGTGACGTACTCCCCTGACGGGAAGACGCTGTATTACTGCACCAACGCGACCGATATCGAGCGCCGCCACATCTGGGCGGTTTCGACGGCGGGTGGCGAAGCGCGCCGCGTCTCGACTGGCACTGGGATTGAGACCTACCCTGTTGCTATGGGCGCTGGGAAGCACCTTGCGGTGATCTATTTCAACGCGGCGCAGCCGGCCTCAATCGGGATTGTACCGACCGCGGGCGGTGACCCGAGGATCGTCTTCCCGACGCTGGGCAAGGATTTTCCGAAGGACGCGCATGTACTCCCGCAGACAGTTATCACGAAGGCCGATGACGGACTAGAGATTCACAACACGCTCTTCATGCCGAAGGACATGCGTCCCGGCGAGAAGCGCCCCGCAATCATTTTTGTGCACGGTGGCCCGCAGCGTCAGATGATGCCGGGGTATCACTACTTCCAGTTCTATCACTGGGCGTATGCGTTCAATCAGTGGCTCGCGGACCAGGGCTACGTCGTGCTCTCGATCAATTACCGGAGCGGTGTTGGCTACGGCCGCTCGTTCCGGAACGCACCGAACGTCGCGGCACGCGGGAACGCCGAATATCAGGACGTGCTCGCCGGCGCACACTACCTGCAGGCGAATGCCAATGTCGACGCAGCGCGCATTGGAATCTGGGGGCTGAGCTACGGCGGACTGCTCACCTCGCAAGCGCTCGCCCGAAACAGCGACATCTTTGTGGCTGGCGTTGACCTCGCAGGAGTGCATCTCTACGGGCCATCGCTCGATTCGACGAACGTCTCATACTCCTCGAGCTCCATCTCGCAGATCGACAAGTGGAAGTCCCCGGTGTTCCTCGTGCACGGCGACGACGACCGCAACGTGGCATTCTCGCAGACGGTCGGTCTCGTCCAACTTCTGCGCGCGCGTGGCATTTACCACGAACTCATCGTGGTCCCCGACGACGTGCACGAGTCGCTCATCCATAAGAACTGGGTCTACACATTCGGCCGCATGGGTGATTTCCTCAAGCGTTTCGTGTGGAACAAGGAAGCGCCGCCAAAGTGATCGGCAGCATACAAAGGGGCCGCCCACGGATATCGCGGGCGGCCCCTTTGCATTGGTTGGTGCGCTCAGCTGGACCGGGAGCGCACCGCGCGTGCGCTCAGCTGGACCGGGAGCGCACCGCGCGTGCGCTCAGCTGGAATAGTAAGACGCGTTCTCCTCGATGTACCCCTTCGTCAGGTCACAGCCCCACGCCTGCGCATGCCCCGTGCCAACGCCAAGCGCCACCTCAAGGTCCACCACCTCGGCGGCGAGTGCCGAACGCACCGTCGCCTCGTCGAACACCATGCGCGCACCGCACTTCACCACTGCAAACCCGTTGATCCACGCATCGGTGGAGGTTGGAATGATCGTGCAGTCCGTGCACTTCCCAACCGCCATCAGAATGCGTCCGACATTGGGATCCGCACCATGCACCATCGTCTTGATCAGTGGCGAGTTCACAATCGCCTTGGCAATGCGCTTGGCTTCGGCCTCGGTGCTCGCCTGCCGCACCGTGACGCGAAGCAGGTGCTGCGCCCCCTCACCGTCGCGGGCGAGAATCTCTGTCATGCGCACGCATCCGGCGGTCAGGACGCGCTGGAATTCCTCGAGGTCCACAGCGCCGGCCAATCCATTGGCTAGAATCGCACAGGTGTCTGAGGTGCTCGTATCGGTGTCGACTGACAGCATGTTGAACGAGGCGTCCACCGCGCGGCGCAAGATCGCGTCGAGCACCGGAGCCTCAATCGCGGCATCCGTGAAAATGTAGGCGAGCATCGTGGCCATGTTCGGCTCGATCATGCCCGAGCCCTTCGCAACCCACGTGATCGTCGCATTCCCGACGGTCGCCGACAGCGCTTTCGGATGCGTATCCGTGGTCATAATCCCCTCCGCGCCGACCATGGGATCGTCCTGCAGATCGGCCGTAATGCCCACGATACCAGCTTCAACCTTCTCGATCTGCAACTGCACGCCGATCACGCCGGTCGAGCTCACAAGCACGCGGTCCGCTGTGGTACCGATTTCTGCGGCGGCGGCAGCGCCCATCCGACGCGCATTCTCCACCCCCTGCGCACCCGTGGCCACGTTACTGCACTTGCTGTTCGCGACCACCGCCCGCAACCGCCCGGCACGGATGGTCTCGCGCCCCAGGATGATCGGCGCGCCCGGGAAATGGTTGCGCGTGAACACCGCTGCGGCGTTCGCCTCCACCTCGCTCACAAACAACGTGAGGTCCCGGGCCGTTGGCTTGAGTCCGACATTGCGGCTCGCGCAGCGGAAGCCGCGAGGGAAAACAGCGGGAGCGTCAAACATGGCTGTACGGGGCTAATGCGAAACGTTCGATCCGCGACTGGGCAGTGCGCGGGTGACCGTGCGGAAGATAGTGACTTTGTCGTCAAGACGCGCGGGCGCACGCCGCAGGCGGCCAGCGCGAGCGGCCTGCGCGAGCGGCCTGCGCGAGCGGCCTGCGCGAGCGGCCTGCGCGAGCGGCCTGCTCGAGCGGCCTGCTCGAGCGGCCTGCGAAGGCGCCACGCGCGATCTCCCCATGCAAAGCGGGCCCGCACCGGAAGGTGCGGGCCCGCTTTGTCATGCACGGTCAGCAGCGAATCAACGACCGGCGTTCAGGTCGTTCCAGTTCATGATCGCGTTGAAGCCCAAGGAGTACGTCCCCTGCGTCTGCCAGCGCCAAAACGGACGGATCGCAAACATCACGACATGCCCCTTTCCGATTGGCGAATCGACGAGCTGCGCGCGGTTCACCAGCCCCTCTGCGTTCGCCAATGTGCCCGACAGCAGCATGTCGGCCGTGTTCGACGGGAACTGGAGCACGACACGGGGACGATCCCCCGCACCACCGCCCGCTCCGCCACGTCCACCGCCGCCAGCACCACCACGACCACCACCGCCGCCGCCTGCTCCACCGCGGCCACCACGTCCGCCGGGCGCAGCATCAACCGCCGCAACGGCGTCGGCCGCATCCCACGGCGACAGCCGGAGCGGCGTGGCATTCGGCGTCACGTTCTGGCTCAGCGCCGAACCGCCGCGTCCACCACCACCCATCGCCAGATCAAAACCACCGCCACCAGCATTCAGCACTGGCGACTGATTGTAGTACACGGGAATCTGCGTTCCTGCGTACCCATACATCAGCGGGCTCTTGTTGTCCGTGATGATGCCGCGCATCAGCGATCCGCGCGCAAACAGACCGGCGGGGTTCTCCACCGTCACACCCGGGGTCAGCTTGTACTCCGGAAAGAGCGTCGAGGTCGCGCCTTCCGTGATCAGCGTTCCGCCGTCCTGCACGAACTTGTACAGGTTCATCAATCCCTCGTAGCCCATTCCGCCACGAATGTCGTCGGTGGAATCTGGGAAGCCGAGCGCCTGATACTTCTCCGACTTCTTGTACGGAATCGGGCTCGCGCCGCCGGCCACACCAGCCACGATGCTTTCCGCGTTGCCGCCAACGTGCGGGAAGATGATGACGTCGTACTTCGCCTTGATGTTCGTCATCGTGCGGAAGTCCTTGTCACCGAAGTAGCTGTAAGGCACGCCGTACGTGTCGAGCGCTGCACGCACCCACCCTTCGTCCTGCGTACGGCTCCAGCTGTGCGCGTAGCCGATGCGCGGGATGTCTAGGTCGTGGGTCTTGACCGCAGGAGCCGCGGAAACGGCCCACGCCGAAAGCCCAAGGCTCTTGAGCGATGCGTCAACCGCGGCGCGGCTTGAGCCCGCGTTCACGATAAAGGCACCGGCCGCAAACTTGTGGCCAGCGGCCTCAAACGGCTCTTCAGCCGCCGACATCTTGATGTCCTTATTCTTGAATCGGAACGAGACGAGCGTATTGTCCGCCGTGTTCTCCACGATGATCACATCGCCCGCGCCGGCAATCCCGCCCGGGGCCGTGACCGTGCCGGTGATCATCGTCATCTTCTGATCGAGAATCGCCTTGTCGCTCACGGGCGTGATCGTCAGGTTCCGCATCAGCTGAAAGGTCCAGCCGGTGTCGTCATAGGGCGACGGATTCCCTGGCGGATAGTTCTGTAGCGAGAAATACATATCGGCAAGCGTGCGGTACGGCTGGTCGCCGCGCACGATATAATCACCGGCGTTGACGCTAAGATTCCCGGCCTTAAACGACGCCTCGGCACGATGAATCTCGAGCCCCTGCGTCCGCAGATCGTTCACGGCCTCGGCCGCATTCTGCTTATGCAACTGCGCCGCCGGCATCACCCAGGCGTACGTCGGACCATTCTTCCCCTTGTCCACGGCGCGCTTGTTCTTGATCCAGTAGTTCTCGAGGTAGAGATCTCTGTTTCGCGCTACATGCGACAGCGAGAACATAATCGCCGATTGCTGGATGTTCGTGTTCGCGCGCGGACCCCAGTTGATCGTCTTGAGAGGCGGATTCGGACGGAACCACTCGCGGCTCGTGGTCGACGCAGCAGGTGTGACCGTCGTGGCATCCGGGCCGTAGCTCTGCACTTCGTAAAAACGTCCGACCGAATTGTGCGAGTGCGCAATGAAGAACATGTAGTTCGGCACCCAGCCGTCGTAGAACCCATAGGTCCAGACGCCTGGCACACCACGCTTGGTCATCTCCATCACGTCGTTCTCAGCAAGCATCCACCACTCGTCGATCGTGATGGCGTCAATCGCCTCGTTATACGGGCCCGTGCCGGTAGACGCGTACAGGTACGTCTGCGCTTCATGCAGGTCATGCATAATCGTCGGCGTCCACTCAAGGAATGTCTTGGTGGTGTTCTTCGTAAGATCGAGGAACTGCCCCATGCCGTCGCGGTTGTTGTCATGCTGGACATACTTGCCCCAATACATCAGGGGAAGGTTTCCGCCCTGCGCCGCATGCTCCTTGTTGTAGTAGTAGTTGTCGACCATCTTCTCGCGGCCGTCAACTTCAATGACCGGTGTGATGAAGGTGACCACGTTGTTGCGGATGTTCTGCACGAACGGGGACTCTTCCACCACGAGGCGGTAGGCGAGCTCCATCAGCATCTCGGGGCCGCCCTTTTCAGGCGAGTGAATGCCCGAGGTAATCCAATAGATCGGCTTCGAGGAATGAATGATCTTCTGCGCCTCGGCCTCACTCGTCTTGCGCGGGTCCGTGAGCGCCTTGAGGTCGCCCTTGTACTTCTCGAGGTTCTTGATGGTCGCTTCGTCGCCGATGGCAAGCATCACCATGTCGCGCCCTTCCTCGGTCTTGCCGATCTTCCAGAACTTCGCGCGCGGCGAGGCCTTGGCGATCGCTTCGAGATACCGATGGATGTCCTTGGCGTAGGTCAGCTCACCTGGCGTTCCGACAATCTTGCCCAAGAACTTGAGCGGAGTGGGCACCGTATTCGACGCCGGCAGATGATCTACAAGCTCCGTCGAAATGCGCGAGTCAGTCAGGTATTCCTTGATCTTCTTGCCGTACTCCTCGTCCATCTTCTGCTGCGCCTGAGCCGGGCGACTGATCGCCAGCACGCTGAGCGCGGCGAAAAGGGCTACGGTCATTGGGCGCGTAACACGATTCCTGCGCGACATCCTGCCTCCTTGCACTTACGGTCGTGGGGTGATCGGCCTCAGCTGGATCGATCTGCTGCGGAAATCCGCAACTCATACTTACGCAAATTCACCGAGAATCGTTAGCACTCGTACGGGGCGAACTAGGCGCCGTAGCCTGGTGCCCCCGAGGCCGCCGAGGATACTACCGATGCCTCATCCCGCCCAACTCGACGGCCGTGCCCCGCCCAGCGGCCATCGCGCGGTCATAGAGGTACCGAAGCGCCGCCACATCCTCAACGGCGAGGCCGAGCGACTTGAACAGCGTGCGCTCGGAAGGGCTCCCCCGCCCCGTAGCCAGCCCCGCCACCACATCGCCGAGTTCTGCGGCAATATGAGCGTCGGTAATCAGCCCCTCGCTCTTAGGCACCAAGAAATCCCCCGACTCAGCAAGAGTTGACTCCCGCCGATCCACAAAGAGGCGCGAACCCACAACAGTTGCCGAATCGAGCTCCCGCGCGTGCGCGAGCGACGCTCCCACCGCATTGATATGCACCCCAGGGGCGAGCCAGCCACTCTCGAGGACCGGGGTACGCGAAGCGGTAATCGTGCAGACGATATCCGCCCCATCAACGGCCCGTTGCGCCGAATCGCACACCTCAATCGTGATCCCACGCTCGGCGCCCGCGCGATCCGCCCATTCCTGCGCGCGGTCCACCGACCGGCTCCAGACACGCACGCGCCGGACCTCGCGCACCGCGCGAATCGCGTCGAGATGGGGCGAGGCCAGCACCCCTGCTCCCAAGATGGCCAGATCCTGCGCGTCCGGGCGTGCCAGCAGCCACGTGGCGAGTCCAGAGACGGCTGACGTTCGGATGGCGGTGATGGAGCTCGCATCGGCAATGCAGAGTAACTCGCCATGCTCCGCTCCAAAGAGGAGCACCACCCCCACATGACTGTCAAACGGAGTGGTTGAGTTCCCTGGGAAGACGGTGATGATTTTGGCCCCGATCGAACCCGCGACGGTGGCCGGCATCGTCCCAAAGGCGTTGGCGCCGCCGGGGAGGCGCAGGATAGTCCGTAACGGGAGCTGCGCCGAGCCGTCGGAGACTGCGCGGAGCGCGTCGGCCATGACGTCAATACAGGCTGCAACAGGGAGCAGTTCACCGACCTCTCGGTCGGTCAGCAGAAGTGTAGGCATCGAGGGGGGGGGATAGAGACTCCGGAATTTGGCGCGGGGCGCGCCCTAGCGCCAACGCTTCCAGAGCGCGAACGTAAGTAGTTCATACACCTTTTCCAGGACCCAGAATGACCATAGCCGAGAGTCTCCGACTCGCACGCCGCGCCGCCCCGTTGGCGGCGCTCACCCTGATGTCCATGGCATTGCCGGCGCAGGGTCGACGTGGCGGAGAAGCCGTAACCGGCCCGATGATCAATGCGTCGGTCGATCCGCTCTTCCGCCCCTTCCGTTTCCGCTCGATCGGCCCCGCGTCGATGGGGGGCCGTATTGACGATATCGCGGTCAGCGAGAGCGATCCGAACACGATCTACATTGGCTATGCTGTGGGCGGCGTGTTCAAGTCCGAGAACAACGGCACGACGTTTAGCTCGGTCTTCACGGAGTACTCCGTGGCTAGCATCGGCGACATCGCCATCCATCCGACCAACCCGAACATTGTGTACATCGGGACCGGTGAGCCCAACAACCGTCAGACGTCGTCGTTCGGCGACGGTATCTACAAGACGACCGACGGCGGCAAGACCTTCACGAATATGGGGCTGAAGGAGGTGCAGTCGATCGCGCGTATCGTGATTGATCCGCGCAATCCGGAGGTCGTGTACGTGGCGTCGCCGGGCCATCTGTTTGGACCGAACCCCGATCGCGGCGTCTACAAGACCACCGATGGCGGCAAGACCTGGACCAAGATCAAGTACATCGACGAAAACACCGGCTTCACCGACATCACCATGGATCCGTCGAACAGCAATGTGCTGTTCGCGTCGAGCTATCAGCGTCGGCGTAGTGGATGCTGCTTCAATGGCGGCGGCGCTGGCAGCGCACTCTGGCGCACCGATGACGGCGGCAAGAGCTGGAACAAGGTGAACGGCGCGGGGATGCCCCCGGGAACCTACGGCCGCATCGCTGTTGAGATCTCCCGCAGCAACGCAAACATCGTGTACGCGCAGATCGAAGCCGGCGAGAGTGGTACGCCGATTGCGGCCCGTGCTGGCGGCGCGGCAAACATGGAAGGAGCCCCCGACGCTGCAGGCCCCGGAGGCCCCGGTGGCCCGGGTGGCGGTCGCGGCGCGCAGTACGACGCCTGCAATAACGGTGGCCCCGGCGGCGGCTTCGGTCGTGGCGGCTTTGGCGGTGGACGCGGTGGCGATGCGGCCGCGGCTCCGGCCGCTCCTCAGGTGCCGCCGGCGCTCGATCCGGCCAAGGGTGGCGTCTTCCGCTCCGACGATCGCGGTCGCACGTGGAAGCTCCAGAGCAATTGCAACTCGCGGCCGATGTATTTCAGCCAGCTGCGCGTGGACCCGCAGAACCCGAACACGATTTACGTGGCCGGCCTCCCGGTCGCCAAGTCGATGGACGGTGGCAAGACCTTCGCCACCCTCGACGACGCAGGTGGCAATGGCGCCCCGGCGCACGTTGACCAGCACGCGATCTGGATCGACCCGAAGAACTCGAAGCACCTGATGATCGGCAATGACGGCGGCCTCAACATCTCCTACGATCAGGGGAAGAGCTGGGACTTCGTGAACACGATGGCCACCGGCCTCGCCTACTGGGTCAGCGCCGACATGCAGCACCCATACAACGTCTACACCGGCCTCCAGGACAACGGTAGCTGGGGCGGACCGAGCCAGACGCGGAGCCGCAACGGCATTCTCCATACCGACTGGTTCGGCATTGGCGGTGGCGACGGCTTCCAGACGGCCGTGGATCCGAACGACCCGAATATTGTCTTTACGGAATCGCAGGACGGCTCCACCAGCCGCTACAACCTCAAGACCGGCGAACAGCGGAGCATTCGTCCGAGCGCCGGCGGTGGTGGTGGTCGTGGCGGCGCCGGTGGAGCCGGCGGCGCGTGTGGTGACGCCTCCGCGCAGGGCGGTGGTGGTGGTGGGCGCGCCGTAGCAGCCGCCGCCGATGCAACCGCAGCAGGTGCCGCAGGTGCCGCAGGTGCCGCAGGTGCCGCAGCCGGTGGTCGTGGTGGTCGCGGTGGACGTGGCGGCGGCGCCGGTGCGGCTGGTGGAGCGGCGCCGATGGCTGGTGCCGCCGGTGCTGCCGCAGCGCAGGGCGGGTTCGGCGGCGGACGTGGCGGAGCCAACGTGCTCAACGCGGCCGCAAACGACCAGTACCGCTTCAACTGGAACACCCCGTACATGCTCTCGCCGCACAACTCGAGCATCGTGTACTTGGGCGGCAATCGCCTCTTCAAGTCGTACAACCACGGCGACAGCTGGGTCGCCAGCGCGGACCTCACCAAGAACATCGACCGCTGCAAGGTGGCGATGATGGGTGTGGCCGGCGACTACAACCAGCTCTCCAAGAACGACGGTGTCGTGAGCTACAGCACGATCATCTCGGTCAACGAGTCGCCGATCATGCCGGGAATCGTGTGGGCCGGTACGGATGACGGCCTGCTGCAGGTCAGCCGCGACGGTGGTGCAACCTTTACCGAAGTCGGCAAGAACATCACCGGACTCCCGGCGAACCACGACTACTGGTTCTCGCGCATCGAGACCTCGCACTTCGATGCCGGCACCGCCTTCATCTCGGTCGACGGACATCGCAGCGACGACCTCAAGCCGTACGTCTTCGTCACCACCGACTACGGCCGCAGCTTCAAGAGCATCTCCAACAACCTTCCGGTCGGCAACGTGCAGGTCGTGCGCCAGGATCTGAAGAACAAGGACCTGCTCTTCGTCGGCACCGAGTTCGGACTCTACGCCTCCACGAACGCGGGCGGCGAGTGGAAAAAGTTCATGAACAACCTCCCCACTGTGCGCGTCGACGACATCCTCGTCCACTCGCGTGAGAGCGACCTCATCGTCGCCACCCACGGCCGGAGCCTCTGGATCGCCGACGACATCTCGGCGCTCCAGCAGCTCACGCCCGCGGTCACCGCAGCAGATGCCACCCTGTTTGACATTCGCACCACGGTGGCCTACCAGAACGACCAGACCCTTGGCTCGTACCTGGGCGGTCAGAAGAACTGGGTTGGTGAGAACGCGCCGCGTGGCGCCGCCATCTCCTACTACCTCAAGAGCGACGCGACAGGTGACGTCAAAATCACCATCGCCGACGCCACGGGGCGCGTGATCCGGAGCATCGACGGCACCAAAACTGCTGGTCTCAACCGCGTGGAGTGGAACCTCCAGCCGGACGCCCTCGGTGGTGCGGGTGGACGCGGCGGCGCCGGTGGCGGTGGTGGCGGTGGTGGTGGTGGTGGACGCGGCGGCGCCGGTGCGAATACGGCGGGAGCCTACGTGGTCAAGCTGCTGGTCGGCGGCCGCGAATACACCAAGAACCTCACGGTACTCGAAGACCGCTGGAAGACGGGGCGCTAGTCCGCCTCGCTGCGTTGATACGAAAGGGCCCCGGGACAGTGTCCCGGGGCCCTTTTGCTATATAGCAATCGAAGACGAGGCGACTCCCCTTACGGGAGCCCGTCGACTACTCCAGATCGCCCATCTCTTCCTGTTCGGCTTCCTTGGCCGCCGCGACGGCCTTGGGCGGACGACCACCCCAATGCTTTCGCGGCTCATCCGGCATGGCCAGGCGCGCCAAACGGGCCTCGTAGAACTTCACGACGCGATCCTTCACCGAGCGCTGGGTATCCTTCTCCGCCGCCTCAAACGGGGCGTAGCGCTGCTGGTCATCTGACGTCGCAAACCACCACCAAATCCCAGTCGGAGGCGTCGTCCGCTTCTCGATGGTGCAGGTATACGTGCGGCCGCCGTTTTCGAACTGAAACGGACCAATCATCCCATGACTCCCGAAAAAGTTCCTAAACATAACAAATTGCCACTCTAAATGCCTACCTTTTCGACGATTCTCCAGATTTTCGTGGCATCAGCGAGCCCTAATGCGCTAAAACGATGGGAGAGAGGTCCCAACACCGCCGGCTGCGTACCCTCCCGGCGCAACGTGATGAGGGGCCGGCGCACCGCGCCGGCCCCTCGAAATCACCCATCCGAACGCGAATCTCGAGGCACCAACCCGGCGCCCGTGACGACCTAGAAGGTGTAGCGCAGCTGCACCGACGTGGTCGCGCCGTACAACTCACGCTGTTTGATCGCGTTCTTATCGCCTGCAAAGTAGTAGCCGAACGGCGCGTTGTTCAGGTTCAGCACCTGGAACACCATCTGCGCGTTCTTCAGGACCTGCACGTTCATCGACGCGTCAATCTGCATGTGCTCCATCATGTACGTGTCGCCGGACTTGACGCTCTTGCTCGCGTCGCCGAGCGTGTAGATGTAGGGGCCGTTGTACTGCGCGGTGATCCGCGAGCTGACGCTGCGCTTCGCATACGTCAATGCAACGTTGCCATTCCAGTTTGCCTGACGCGGGAACGCCGAACCCACTCGACCCGGAATCTTCGCCGACGACTGCGTGTAGGTCGCGTTCGCATCAACGCCAAGCCCGCTCAGCGCGCCAGGAAGATCCGCAAAGCGCTCGACAAACGCGGCTTCTGCTCCATAAATCATCCCACCTTCCCCGTTCTTCGGCATGGTGGCGTTATAGCCATCGAACGGTGCGCCCGCGTAGACGAACGTCTGGTTGTAGATGAAGTTGGACAGCTGCTTCGCAAACACACCAACCGAGCGCACGCCGACATCACTGTTGAAGTGTTCGAACATAATGTCGTAGTTGATCGACGACGTCGGCGTCAACAGGGGATTGCCAAGCGACACCGCGTTCGGGTCGCTAGCCGTGGCGCCGGGCGTAACCGAGGTGTGCGGGGCCAGGTCATAATACAGCGGGCGTGCAATACCGGAGCTTACCGCAAATCGGAGGTTCGTCGCTTCGGACAGCGAAATACGAACCTGCGCGCTCGGGAACAGGTTCGTGTAGCTCCCAGAGCCGGAGACCGGAACCACCGTAATGACGCCAGCGCGGTCCGTAACTGCCTTATTTGCCGTGTACGTTGTGGCCGTTTGCTCGACGCGCGCGCCAGCCAGCCAGTGCCACGCGCCACGATCGGCGCTGTAGCTCATGTACCCGGCGGTAATCTTCTCAGTCCCGTCATAAATATTCAGCGCAGCAATCAAGTCACCGGCGGCAGTCCTGGTGAACTTGGTGGGGTTGTTCTTGTAATACATCTCATTCGCAATCGCATCCGGAGCCACATTCATGGGATACGCGCCCCAGAAATGATCCGGATTGCGGAACGTGCCAACAACGTCTGCCATCGTGAACGTCTGACCAGCATTGAGCGTGTACACCGGCGAGCGATCGTCAAAATACCGATGTTCCGTACGATACTTGACGCCGAACTGCAGGCTGCTGGCTTCGTCCGTCTTGAACGGGAGCTTGAAGTTCACGAGCCCAGACACATCACGACCACGAGCCCACTGATTCGCAATCGTGTAGGCCGGACTCACGTACTTTGAGGGATCGTTCGGATACGGGATGGTCGGCACGACCATCGGGAGCAACGGGTTCGAGCGGTCAAACATCATCGGCACGCTCTTCTGCGTGAACGTCATGTCGCCGGCATTGATTCGGACCAGCTCATTCTGCGTTCCCGACAACGCATAGTCCACAAAGAAGCGCCCTGGTGCGGCGTTTCCGGTCAGGCCGATCATGAAGTTCTGATCCACCGGTGTGCGCTGCGCAACGTTGCTCGTCACACTGCCACCGGCACCGTAGCCCGTCGTCGGCGACGTGGCGACCACCGAAGCAATCGCCGGCATCTTCTGGTCCTGGCGATAGCGGATCGCGCCGTCATCGAAACGCGCCCACATCCCCTTGAACCGAATCGACGTGAAGGCATCCCACCGATAGTCGGTCGAGAAGGCGGCGCCGGTGCGAATGCGCTGCGTAAAGTACTCACGCTTGCTCGTGGCCATTGGTACAATCACCTTCTCGCCGAGCAAGGTGGCGTAGTCATAGTTCGGTTCCACATCGTCGTAGACGCGGTTGTTGCGGTCGTAGCTGAAGCCGGCGTAGAAACCCAGTTGCTTCTTCGACCCGAAGGTCTTGCCAATGGATGCCGCCCACATCTTCTGTGGCGCATTCTGGAGGTCGCTCTGTCCGAACGATCCAACCAGCGTGATACCAGGGGCATCCGCTGCAGTCTTGGTATCAACGTTCACCGAGCCGCCAATCGCATCGGCATCCAAGTCGGGCGTCAGTGTCTTGCTGACCTGCGCAACCGACAAGATCTCAGCGGGCACGCCGTCCATCTTTGCAACACGTGAACCAACGCCACCCTTGTCATCGGCGTTACCGGCCATATGCGCGCCGTTGATCGTGATGTTCGAGAGGTTCCCGTCGATGCCGCGAATCTGGATGTACGACCCTTCACCCTCGTGGCGCTGTAGCGAGACACCAGGCAAACGGCTGACTGCATCGGCCGCGTTCGCATTGGGGAGCGCGCGAATCTCCTCAGCAACCGTCAACACCTTCAAGTTCTCGGCGTTCTTCTGTTGCGAGAGCGACAGAGCCGTACCCGTGGCGCGCTGCGCTTCCACGCGCACTTCACTCAGCGCAGTCTTCGCCGTTTCAAGCGTGAACTGCACCGTGCGCATCGACGATGTCACGCGAATCGAGTCCGGCCTGAAGCCAAGCAGTCGAGCAACGAGCCAGCCATCGGCGGCGCCCGAGCGAGCCAGCGAGAAAGCGCCGTCGCGATTCGTGCGGACGGTCAGCGGAGATCCACTAATGTGAACAACGGCACCTTCCAACGCGCGACCCGCAGGATCAGTCAGTCGACCGCTCAGTGGCTCGGCGCCCTGCTGTGACAATGCAAGCGAAGGAGCGCCAGCCAAGCCCACGAGCACAGCCGCGCTAGTAGCTGCGAAGGACAACGAACGGGGAATCATTCCAGAAACTCCTGAGGACGTGGGAGAGATTTTCAGCAACTGTAGTCAACGTTGCTAAAGTCTCTTCCGAATGTCCCAAGCATTTCACTGTCGAGTGACAGTTGTGTCACAACCCACCAGAATCTCGACAGTGCTACTTCAAGGCCACCGTTCGCGTCTCGCCCCAACTGATCGCGCCGGCGCCGCTGTTATAGCGACATTCCCGCGCCGTCAGACGTGCACCATCGGCACTGATGGAGATGACCATGAACGAAAGCAGCTGTTCGTCAGACGCAGACTTGGCGCCCTTCATTGGCGAGTCGACCCGGAACACGGGCAAACGAATGTCCCCGTCTGGCCCCGTCCAATCGTAAAACTCATGGGCGTTGCTGTTGCCGTGGAAGTACCCGCGAATGTTGGGATAGCGCCGGACAAAGGTCGCCAGTGCTCGTTGCTCCGCAATCGTTGGTGATTCCGTCGACAATCCCGAACGTAGGCGCTCGGTCAGGAGATTCTCAAACTTGTCCCGCTCGTTGATGTCGCCGGTCCCGTTCGGATTGACGAAGTGTTTGGCTTCGACGACGGGCTGATCATGCGTAAACAGCACGACGGGCATCGTCGCGGGAATGCGGGACAACTCCCGGGCGATCCACGCGCGTTCCGCCGAGTCGGGCCAGATGTGCAAGAAGAGAAAATGCACCCCTCCGACGTCGCGAACAAAGTGCACCCGATCGCGAGTTGCCGTGAATCTGGCTGCCGTCAGTCGTGCCGCGGGGCGCATGGTCATGTTGTAGATGCCGAGCCATGAGGCCGGGTCAGCGCCTGGCGCGAGCGGGCGATAGAAGCCGATCGCATTGGAGGCATCATGATTTCCAACGAGCGGCCAGAGGGCACTTGGTGCGCCCGACCGATCGGTGATGCGGAGTCCGTCCCGATACACCGCGAGGAACTGCTGCCAACTTTTCGCAGCTGGCTGCACGCCTCCCTCCGCGCGATTCGCAATGTCGCCCCCGTGGATCAGCGCCTCAATGCGACCAATGGGAACGCCGGCGCTAACACCACCATCGGCGGGTAACGCAAGCACCGGAAGCCGGTTGACAGCGTCCACCAGCGCGGCGTTGACCACAAGAGCATCGACAGAATCCGCCCCTCGAAAGTGCGCGCGCCGTAGGCCGAAGTGCGCATCAGAGGTGAAGACTAGGTGAGACGGGCCGTCCGCAACGCGCGTGCGCGACTGCGCGCCCGTCACGAATGGAAGCGCGACGAGACAAGCACATATCGAACGGGGCAGCAGATTCATAAGTCGAACAAAGGTGAGAACCATCACGCAGGCGTTTCCCTCACGTCACACTAGTGTAATGCGCAGGAGGCCGGCACAGATGTGCCGGCCTCCTGTTTATGCCGAGAGTGGGAATCGAACCCACACGGGGATTGCTCCCCGTCAGATTTTGAGTCTGATGCGTCTGCCAGTTCCGCCATCCCGGCCTACCACGACCCGTAGCTACGATACCCCAGAACGCGCATCGCCGTCACGAGCGGGAAGCTAGTGACGGCGGCGCGGTCAAGCCAGTGGCGGACGCCGATTTCTCGGTGCCATTTGCACTAGGGCGTCGGTGGCCGCTTGGTGGGGACGGGGGGCTGCGCTGGAGGCATCTGCCCGTTGCCAGGCTGCCCAGGCTGCCCAGGCTGCCCGCGCATGCCGCCCATGCCGCCCATCCCATCCGGCGGCCCGTTCGGGCCATTTCGACCACGCCCCCGCCCTTGCCCGCGACCCTGACCCTGACCCTGACCCTGACTTGGTCCCTGCTGGCGAAGATTCTGAATCTGATTCCGAATCGTCTCCTGAAGCCCGAAATACTTGGCCCGCTGGAGCGGTGTCAGAAACGCGCCGAGCTCCTTTTGCTCCTGCTCAGCGAGATCCACCCGCTGCCGCTCATTCTTGACATACCGATCCAGCAGCGCTGTCATCTGCGTGCCACGCGTCGTGTCCGAGCGCAGGACTTCCTCGCGCAACGACATCCGCACATCGCGCTCCTGATCCTGCAACACGCGATGCTTTTCCTCATACCGACGATTCAAATCGGTAAGCTTGGTCATCTGCGCATCGCCTAAACCGAGAGCCTGGCGCATCCGCTGGCCGAGTCGCTGGCGGATCTGCTGCTCGAGTCGAGCGCGCGGCGCTTGGTTCTGTCCATCTGGTCGCTGCATGTTTCCCGCATCGCCCCGCCCAGCCGGACGAGCCGGACGAACCGGCTGCGGCGGCTGCGGCGGCTGCGGCGGCTGCCCGCCCCCCTGCGCAACGGCGCCCGCCGACAGCATCGGCTGCGCGAGTGTCAATCCAATCATCGCCCCAATCGCCAACAGGCTTCGCGTCCTCATTATCCACCCCCTGTGCGGCCAGCAGCTCTCGCTGGCACAATGATCGGCGCCGTCCGCGCCGCAGGCTCCACACTTGGCACCGGATCGGCACCATCGATCGAATTCAACAGCTGCTGCAACTGATCGTACGACAAGTCAGACCATCCACGCTCAGCCGCCGCAGCCGGTACGCCGCTGTCGCTCACACTGACCACGGGGCCGCGCTCGACAGTCGCGGCGTCACGTGTCCGACGCATGTGCACCGACGCGCCCCCAACCAGCAGGAACGACACGCCAGCCGCGATCAGCCACCGCGCCACTCGCGACGGCCGCAGAGCCGTCGTGGGAATCCGTTTGGTGGCGAGCTGCGTCGGCAGAGACGACACGACCGCCCGCACCATCACCGGGAGATCCACAACAGGCGTAATAAACGATTCCCGCGCCACGCGCAGAAATGCCAGCTCCTCGGCGCACACCAGGCACGCCGCGAGATGCGCATCCACACGAGCACGCGTCACCGCATCGTGCAGCCCGTGCACATACTCGGGTAACAGATCGCGGATCTCGCCGGTATCGCATTCATGCATCATCGAGGAACCCCCTGACTGACCGTACTGCGTTGTGATAATGGACCCGACACGCCCCCTCCGTACTTCCGAGCACCTGCGCGATGTCGCTGTACGCCATCGCTTCCGTCACCCGCAGCGTGAACACCTCGCGCTGCATTGGCGAGAGTCTCGCCACCCCTTCGCGCACACGCAGCGCTGTTTCCTCCGCCACCAACGTGTCGAGCGCGTTGTACTCCTGAACGGCGTGCCGTTCATCCAGATCCGTATCGTCGCGCCGTCGTTGCTCCGCGCGCTGGCGATCCAACACTAATCGCCGCAGAATCGTGAAGAGCCAGGTGCGCAATGTGCTATCGGCACGAAAACCTGCCAGCGAACCAAACGCCCGCACAAACGTGTCCTGCACTACTTCTTCTACCTGATCGCGCACCCCGCAACTGGCCGCGAAACGCGCAAGCGCAGGTGCATGACGCGCAACCAGCGCGGCAGCCGCACGCTGGTCCCCAAGTTGCCATCGCGCGATCAGCGAGGCGTCGGATAACTCCGACAGATCGCCCGCACTATTCTCAGTCCCATCAGGCGGCTGCATCAAGTCACGAATAAGACGTACGGATCGTCTGAAGTGTTAAGAAGGGGACTTCTGGAGCCACACCTCCATCCACACGCGAATGCCGACGCCAGAAATCATCGCTCATCGTGGCGCCTCAGGGGAATGCCCAGAAAATAGCCTTGCGGCTTTTGCGCGGGCTCTCGAACTCGGCGCCGATGGTATCGAGCTGGACGTTCACCTCACGTCCGATGGGTACCTAATGGTGCACCACGACGCTGTCCCCCGCGAGGCTCCTCTAGCTGCCCTCCAAGGCGTTCCGATCCAGCAGCTGACACGCGACGCCCTCCGCCCCTTCCGCGCCTTTGGCGAGCCAATTCCGGCCCTTGGCGACGTACTTGCCCTCGTCAGCGACCAGCTCGTGGTTTATTGCGAGCTCAAAGGCCTTGGGACGGCCCCACAGGCCTGCGCGCTGCTCTCGCAGGGCGGCTCGCGCGCCGCCGTGCACTCCTTTGACCACCGCATGGTTGGGGAGGCCCGTCGCATTGCCCCGACACTCCCACGGGGGGTTCTCGAGGCCAGCTACCAAATCGACCCTACGAGTTCCCTGGCGGCCGTGGACGGCAGAGATTTGTGGCAACATCTCGACCTCATTGACCAGCCGTTGGTCGACGCGGTCCACGCCCGCAGCGGGCGCGTCATAGCCTGGACAGTCAACACGGCCGCTGACATGCTCCGCCTTGCCGCGCTCGGCGTGGATGGGATCTGCACCAACTACGTCGCGCTCGCTCGGACGACCCTCGGCCGCTAGCGCCCAAAGCAAAACGGCCCCCGGAGGAATCCGAGGGCCGTGCGCGTACAAAGAACTCAGAAGCTTACGCGGCCGACGTCTCAGCGGGCGGAACGTACGCCGGCGCCGGATACACGGAGACCTTGAAGCGGGTCTTGCTCTTGTGCTCGAATTTCACGACGCCCTCGATCAACGAGTAGATCGTGTAGTCGGTGCCGAGTCCAACATTGTTGCCCGGGTGCCAGCGCGTGCCGCACTGACGGACAATGATGTTGCCGGCAATAACTTTCTCGCCGCCGAACTTCTTGATCCCGCGGTACTGCGGATTGGAATCGCGACCGTTACGGGATGAGCCTACGCCTTTCTTATGAGCCATGGGATACTCTCTCTGAGCAGACCGGCGTTAGCCGAGCGTGATGTCGTGGATGCGGACTTCGGTGAAGCCCTGACGATGTCCCTGCTTCTTCGCGTAGTTCTTACGGCGACGGAACTTGAAGACGACGATCTTGTCGCCGAGTCCGTGCTTGACGATTTCACCGGTGACCTTGGCGCCAGCAAGCATCGGGACGCCGGCCTTGACCGTCGTGCCGTCGCTGCCAAGCAGGACGTCGTTGAACTCGACCTTCGTGCCCGCGTCACCCAACATCGTGGGGAGGCGGAGCGACTTGCCCGGCTCGGCGCGGAACTGCTTGCCGCCGGTCTTGATGATTGCGTAGGACATAGGTACCGCTCAGTTACGGATGGTATTTGGCAGAGCCTAAGAATATATCTACCTTAGGCTTGGGGGTCAAGTGGCGAGGACTACGGCAATCGGGAACTGTTCGGGGATTCCCCCGACGTGACTGGCCAAGGACGGCTAAGCCACCGCGTATTGCTGCGTGACATCCCGTCCAGCACCCTTTACCACCAGTTTGAACTCGTCCGGCCGCAAAAGCGGATCATCCCGCATTTCCAGCGTAAAGCCGAGCCCCTTCTCAAGCTTCTTGAGCAGGTCCCGCTCGTGCTCCAACAGGTAGATCGCGGTGTCCGGGTGAAGCTTGACCACCAGGCTGTCCTTCCGCCCCTCCACCGCAATGCGCCGCACCGAACGCTCCATGCGCCGAATAATCGTTTCGGCGGTGAAGACGCGCCCAGTACCGGCGCAGGTCGGGCAGGCCTCCGTCATCTGCTGCAAATGACTCTGGCGCACGCGCTGCCGGGTCATCTCAATCAAGCCAAGGTCACTGACGGCAAAGGCCTTGGTGCGGGCCCGATCACGACCAAGGTTCGAGCGCAGTTCCTGGAGCACCTTGTCGCGGTTCGACTTGGTCTCCATGTCGATAAAGTCGCAGACGATAATGCCGCCCACGTCGCGCAACCGCAGCTGACGGGCCACTTCACGCGCCGCCTCGGTATTTGTCTTAAGGCTTGTCTTCTCGGGATCCTTCTTGCCGACAAAACGCCCTGAGTTCACGTCGATCGAGACCAACGCTTCAGTCGGCTCAATGATCAGGTACCCACCGCTGGGCAGGTCGCAGCGGCGCTTGAAGAGGTCACGGATCTCGGTCTCGATGTCCGCCTTGTCGAACAGCGGCACCTGCTCCTCATACAGCACCACGCGATCGATCAGCTCAGGCGCGATCGAGGTGAGATATTCGACGATCTCGTTGTAGACCTGCTTGGAATCCACCGTGAGCTTGTCCACCTTGGCGCTGAACAAGTCGCGGATGATACCACGCGTGAGCGAGGTCTCGCGGTGCAACAGCTTGGGCGCCGCGCCGACGAACTTCTTTTTCTTCTCAATCTTCTGCCAGGTCGAGACAAGCGCATTGATCTCGCGCTCGAACGTCTCCGAGGTCACGTCTTCACCGACAGTGCGCACGATCACGCCCCCAACGTCCTTGGGGAGCACGTTTTGTACGAGCTCGCGCAGGCGCTGCCGTTCCGCGCGTTCGCCGATCTTGCGGCTCACCCCGACGCGCGAGGCGTGCGGCATGAACACCAAGAAACGGCCCGCGAGCGATACCTGAGCCGTGCACCGGGGGCCCTTGGTGCTGATGGGTTCCTTAGAAACCTGCACGACGAGGCTCTGGCCGCGCTTGAGCACGTCCTGAATCTGGGGCGGGTCCTTCCGCTTGCGCCGTCCACCGCCACGCCGCTTCTGCGGCTGCGGGCTCGCCTCGCTGGCGGCTCCATCCTCGCCTTCGGGAATCTCGGCGGTGTCGTCGGCGCCATCCGAATCGTCGTCATCGTCGTCGTCATCGTCGCCGTCCTCGTCATAGACGAGATCGGACGAATGCAGGAAGGCGCTTTTTTCTGTGCCGATGTCAATAAAAGCGGCCTGAATACCAGGCAGCACCGCATCTACTTTCCCGAGATAAATATCGCCGACCATCCGTCGTGCTTCCGGACGCTCGACGGCAAGCTCAACGAGCTGGTCGTCCTCGAGAATAGCCACGCGAACTTCGCGTTGCGTGGCGCTGATCAGAATCTCTCGCTTCATCATAAACCGCAGCGGAACCCGTGGGCGGCGACCCTGCTAGATCGCCCGCGGACGCGCGGAAGGGAAAAGGTGTATGAGCGAGCGGCTGGCCGGCGCGGGGGCGTGCTGTGCCCCAACGACTGGTCCGCCGCACTTCACGGATGGTCTGGCTCTTCGTGTCGCGGTTGATCGAACAAGCTCCAGACGCCTGACAATCCCCATCCCGGAAGTCCGGGGTGGGCAGGGTCAGCAAAGTGCGGCTGAGCGAGCGATCGAAAGCTGGGAGCAAACGGGTCCCATGAGGTACACGCAACAGAAAAGCGGGTGGACGGAAATCATCCAATCGAACTGCACCGACCGGGTGCCCACCCTCTCAGGTGATTCCTCGCCAAACCGGGTCGCGGGCGGCAAGGAATCGCGATGTCGTACTATATAGGTAACGACTGGACCTGCAGGTCGGCAACTACCGCCGCCGGCGTCGCTGCCGAAGCCGGAGTCCCCAGACTCCAACCTTGGGGCTAAAGAGCCGCGAGATCCTTGAGCAGGTGGCGGGCAATCACGATCCGCTGGATCTCGGACGTCCCCTCGCCAATCTCGCCGATCTTGGCGTCACGGAACATGCGTTCCACGGGATAGTCCTTGGTGTAGCCGTAGCCACCATGCACCTGAATGGCCTTGGTAGTGTTACGCATGGCCAGTTCGGAGCAAAACAGCTTGGCCATCGCGGCTTCCTTGCCGTAGGGAAGCCCGTTCTGCGCAAGCCACGCTGCGTGGTACACCAAATGCCGGCCGGCCTCGAGCTCCGTCGCCATGTCGCTCAGCTGGAACTGAATGCCTTGGAACTCGGCAATTGCCTGACCGAACTGTTTGCGGGTGGCTGAGTACTGCAGCGCCTGCTCAAACGAGCCCTGCGCCACGCCCAACGACAGAGCCGCGATTCCAATGCGCCCCGCGTCGAGAGTCCGCATGAAATTTACAAAGCCCTGCCCTTCCTGGCCGATTAAGTTCTCGGCGGGGACCTCAACGTCCTCAAACAACAGCTCGCGGGTGTCGCTGGCGCGCCAACCGAGCTTGTTCTCTTTCTTTCCGGCACGGAACCCCTTCATCGGGGTGAGCTCCGTGCTGTGCCCCATACCAAGATCCTTCACCCGCTCGAGATCGCAGGTCTCCTTGGTGAGCAGAAAGGAGCTAATGCCCTTGGTGCCCTTGGAGGGATCCGTGACCGCCGTAACGATAAAAATCTCGCCAACGCCCGCATGCGTGATGAAACGCTTGGAGCCGTTCAGCAGGTAGTGATTCCCCTTCTTCACCGCCGTCGTGCGCGTGCCGCCAGCATCGGAACCGGCGCTGGGCTCCGTGAGCCCGAATCCACCGAGCACCGAACCACCGGCCAATAGCGGGACGTACCTTTTACGCTGCGCGTCGTTGCCGAAGTTCACAATCGGCGACGTGCCAAGCGTGGTGTGCGCGGAGACGACGATGGAATGCGACGCGCAGACGCGAGCCAACTCCTCAATCGCGATCATGAAGCTGATCGTATCGAGACCGGCGCCTCCAAGTTCTTCACTCCAGGGAATGCCGAGGAGGCCAAGGTCGGCCATCTTCTTGACGTTGTCCCAGGGAAACTCCTGCGACTCGTCAAACGCAGCGGCTACAGGGGCGACTTCGTCGCGGGCAAACGAGCGCACCATTTCGCGGACGGCGAGGTGCTGCTCAGAAAAATAAAGAGAATCATGCATGGGTCAGAATATATGCGGGGTGCTAGGCACAATGGTTACCCATTGCGTAACAAGTCGAGAAATT
>Ga0209596_1001110_pt1 | contig 23740 bp, 17 predicted proteins | sample M_130807_MF_Meta_FD_187314 | JGI IMG/M metagenome (GOLD analysis project Ga0209596, IMG submission 187314) | Freshwater microbial communities from Lake Montjoie, Canada to study carbon cycling - M_130807_MF_MetaG (SPAdes) (version 2) | ecosystem: Environmental > Aquatic > Freshwater > Lake...
GTAAGAAGCATTTCACAACAAGCTATTCAAAAACTAAAATCAAAATTGGAAGGACTTGTTAAATCTGACCCTATACATAATGCGCATTATCAATATGCATTAGAGCGTATTGCACACCCTGATAAAATCACTTTACCTAAACCAGTCACCATTGCACCTGGCGCTCCTATTGGTTGTGATTTGGATTAATTTGAAATAATATATTATTGGATACTAATAAAAATCCCCCCGAAGTTTCGGGGGGATTTTTTTGCAATGATCTTAATAATCTTATCCTACAATATCTCTTATAATTTTTTCATGATGATAGCTGTGTACATATAAAAAACGAATAGCACTAGGCAATTGAAGATCTCCAAAAATGGGATGTGTAAAGTATTGTTTTTTATTTGCAGTCAATAGCAAGTTCGCGCTTTTGCGTGCTTCTTTGACATGTTCTAATACTATATTCGAAGTAATTTCACCTGCAGGTTGAGTAAAGGAAGGTGCTTTTGCTTTTCCTCTAGGAAATTTCGCCAAAAGCAATACTACAAAAGCTTTCCAGCTAAATTTCTTTTTAAAATGAGAAGGGTAAGAGTTCAAAATTGACTTAGTAACTGAAGTAATCACCAAACAACTATGTATGATATGCCATCCAACGTTGCCTTCGGACACATTACTATTTTGAGCTAAATAATGAGGTGTTTGATTTTCGAAATCTACTAAAACTTGTACTAATTTTTTCAATCTACTTGTTTTAGATAAACATGCGTAATGGTTCTTCTAGATAAGCTTTCAAAGTTTGTAAGAAAGCGGCACCTGAAGCTCCATCAACCACACGATGATCACAACTTAGGGTTACATTCATCACATTGCCTGGTACTACTTGACCATTTTTAACAACAGGCTCTTGCGCAATACCACCCACCGCTAATATACAAGCATCTGGAGTATTGATGATCGCTGTAAATTGATCTATTCCAAACATACCTAAATTAGAAATAGTGAAAGTACTTCCTTCCCAATCGGCAGGTTGTAATTTTTTATCTTTCGCTTTTTTAGCAAACTCTTTTACTGAAGTGCTGATTTGCGGCAATGATAAGCCATCTGCAAAACGCAATACAGGAACTAATAATCCTTCCTCCACTGCTACTGCAATACCAATATTTACATGATGATTGGTACGGATCACATCTCCTAACCAACTACTATTCACGGTAGGATGTTGTTTTAAAGAAAGCGCCACTGCTTTAACAATAAAATCATTGAAACTTATTTTAACTGAAGAAGTCTCATTTAATAATACTCTTGCTGCTATCGTTGCGTCCATGTTTATTTTCATGGTCAAATAAAAATGCGGTGCAGTAAACAAGCTTTCACTTAATCTACGTGCAATCACTTTTCTCATTTGAGAAACGGGCGTATCTACAAAACTCACTTGACCCAAAGGCGCTGCTTTAACAGACACATTATGGGAAGGAGTGTAATGATCTAAATCTCCGCGAGTAATTCTTCCATGCTCACCGGTTCCTTTTACAAATTTTAAATCTATCCCTTTATCTTTTGCAACTTTTTTAGCTAATGGAGAAGCAAAAATGCGACCTTCATTCACTACTGTTTCTGATGATATAGGAGTAGCTGCTGTCACTGGAGCTACTGATGAAGTAGATGGCGTTGCTGTTGAAGGAGTTGTTGTAAGAGTTGCTGTTGAAGGCGCCGCAACTGCTGCAGGCGCATCAGTACTTGCTTTCACGGCATTCACCATCGCGTCAATATCAATACCAGGTTGGCCAATGATACACAATAATTGATTTACTAATATTTTTTCACCCGCTTGTGCTCCTTGGTATAATAAAATCCCATCTTTATAGGATTCTAATTCCATTGTCGCTTTATCGGTTTCTATATCTGCTAATACTTCTCCTTTTTTAACGGCATCTCCTACCTTTTTTTGCCATCCAGCAATCACCCCTTCGGTCATGGTATCACTTAAACGAGGCATTAAAACTATTTCGTCGCTATTTAATACATCAGAATTTGCTGCAGTTGGAGTAGCAGGAGTTGGTGCAGAAGCTGTTGTTGTAGTAGCTGCCGCAGGTTCATTGTTGGTAGCAGCTGTAACACTAGCAGATCCATTGGTATGTTGAGTAATTAAGGCACTAACATCTTCACCTTGTTTTCCAAAAATGGCTAATAAATCATTCACTTGTAATTTTCCACCACGAGGCGTACCAATATGCAATAAAATGCCATCTTGATAGCTCTCTAATTCCATAGTTGCTTTATCCGTTTCTATCTCGGCTAATAAATCACCTTTTTTTACGGTGTCCCCCACTTTTTTATGCCAAGCAGCGATAACACCTTCGGTCATTGTATCGCTCAAACGGGGCATTAAGATAACTTCTGCCATAAGTAAAAGGCTGTTTTGTAATTGAGCCGTGAAATTACATTAAAAATGTATTTTTTCCCACCCAAAAATGCAATTTTTGGTCAAATTGGGCCAAATAAGGGCTATTTGTATCAAAGCAAAGGTACTATTGACCTTGCGCTAAACTATATGCTTTTTTATCCGCCCACATATTCAACAATTCTAAGGAACATATTTGAAAATCCTTGGCCAAAGAACGATATAGGTCGATGACTTGATCCTGCGTCAAAGCGGTTTCATTGACTGTCTCAAATCGACAATAATATTGATTCACCAAATTTGTGAAAACCGACCCTGAAGGCCACACTTGTGTGCCACGATTAGTGATGGTGACTAATTTCAACTTTTCAGTAGCATGTAAGACACATTTGTCTGCAATTTTTTGTGGTTGTTCGGCACTTTCAATAAAAAAATCAACCCCTACAATTTTATGCACTTCTCTCAAATCACTTTGTAACATGGGATTATGTTCTAATTTAAAATTAGTAGGTGTGACATAAAAATTAGGTAGAAATGGTTTTGGATGATGCGCTGGTTGTTTTCCAAAATGATCAATGATTGACTGTGCAAATTGAGTCGTGTTGACGGATGGAATATTTTTATCTCCAAAGTCACCAGTATGCACTCCAGATTCTAAAGTATATAATAATGCATTTTCAATCATGACTGCTTGTTCCATTAAACCCAAATGTCGCAACATACTTAAACCACTTAATAAAAGGGATGTAGGATTTGCAATATTTTTTCCTGCAATATCTGGCGCAGTGCCATGTACTGCTTCAAAAATGGAAATATGATCACCAATATTTGCAGAAGGTGCAAAACCAAGCCCACCCACTAATCCAGCACATAAATCACTTACAATATCCCCTTGTAAATTGGTTAAAACAATCACATCAAATAAATCTGGGCGACTTACTAATTTCATACATAAATCATCCACAATTACATCATCTGATTTTAATTCAGGATATTCTTTCGCAACTTCTTTAAACACTTCTAAAAAAAGACCATCTGTTAATTTCATGATATTGGCCTTATGTCCACATGTAATGCGACGTGCCCCTTTTTTCTTAGCCATCTCAAATGCATAGCGAATCACTTGCTCACTTCCTGGTCGCGTAATAAAACGACGACCTAATGCAACATCCTGTGTCAACATATGTTCTATACCTCCATAAGTGTCTTCAATATTTTCTCTTACAATCGTTAAGTCAATAGGAATTCCTGCTTTACTAAAAACAGTATCTACTCCACTTAAGGTTTGAAATTTTCGATCGTTTGCGTAAGTATTCCATGTTTTACGTGCAGTCACATTCACACTTTTCACTCCTTTTCCTTTGGGCGTTTCCATGGGTCCTTTAAAAAGAATGCCTAGATCTTCAATAGTCTGCTTGGCTTCGGGAGTCATCCCATTACTAAAACCTTTATCGAAGACCCATTTACCCATATCCACAAAAACATACTCCATGGGCACTTTAGCAGCATTAAAAACACCAATTACCGCGTCCATGATTTCAGGACCTATTCCGTCTCCTTTTGCTACAGCGATCTTCATTTTAGAATATTTTGGGTATGTGAAATGGTCGAAAAATTGACCTAACTCCTTAGTTGCCGCAAAGTTACGTGAGTTCCGTGGGTTTTAAAAAAATAGAGACATTTTTTATAATTTTCCGCCTCTTTTTTTGCTATTTTTACCCCGCAGTATTCTCTGCACTTATACCACTTAGACACTATGTATTATGGTTTCTAAAATTTCAGAAGGCATCGAAGTAAGTATCGAAACTTTTTACCAAAAAGATTATAGTAATCCGCTCCAAAACGAGTACATGTTTGCGTATCGTATTACCATTGAAAATCACAATTCCTTTCCTGTAAAATTATTAAAGCGCTATTGGGAAGTTTTTGATAGCAATACCGAACACCGAGTGGTGGAAGGCGAAGGTGTGGTTGGAGTGCAACCATTAATTATGCCTGGCAAACATTATCAATACGTGAGTGGTTGTCATTTAAAAAGTGAATTAGGTAAAATGCAAGGTTATTATACGATGGAAAATATTGAAAATAAGGAATGTATACATGTAAATATTCCTGCTTTCAAAATGGCAGCTCCGGTAAAACTGAACTAAAAATACTTTTTACTAAAGATTGTTTCTTATAGAATCATTCTTTGTTTCTAAGTCAATTTTTCTAATTTCATATTAGAATCTGATTCTTACTGATTATTATTACTGCTGATACTTGCTCTCTTCCCATAGTTGTCGCTCCGACATTTTTAGCAAAGAATTTAAGTCATCTTGTTTGATAGGACTTTGTTGCTTCAGCCATGATTGCACTATTTGATATCCTAAATAGGATCCTACATTCGCTGGTTGATCATTTCCAAAGTAAATATTAAATGGCCCCTCTTCCATCATATTTTTTAAGAGCTTCGGATCTTTGGAATATAATAAATTCATTTTTAAAATATACTTCCAAATATCCGATTCAGACTCTTGTATTTGTTGCCATTGCGCGTGTGTGTATCCTAATATATTTTCAATTTTACTATGAGGCAATAATTTTTGAAGGGTCACTATTTTTTTTCCTTCTTGGACCATCTGTTGCATGAAATTAATGGAAGAAGAAAAAGAGGATGGAGTGTTTTTTATCATAGAGGACGCAGCTTGCATGTCCATCCATAAATTTTGTGCTGCCATAATAGGAATAAAGTCTGGTGTAAACCGCTGACTCATATAATTAGGATACAGCCCTTGAACTTTAGAAGACTGATACCATGGCGAAGAGGCTCCCAAATACATTTGTAATCCTATTGCCATTTCATCTTTCCCTATCGTATTTGCAAAACCCTCCAAGGGTCCTATGAAATAAATTAAAGTAGAAGGTAAATGATAGGAAGGAAAATAATAATGAAAATAGGTAAACAATTGTTGTAATTGAGGTGTTGCAATAGCCACCAAATTCATTTTTTTTGTTTCCTGATAAATAGGTTGATATGCTTTTACAAATGAATACAGCTCATTTGATACTTCCCTATCCCCTTTATTAGAATCCAACAAAAGTATATTGGAAAGAAAGACCTCTTTTATAAATGAATGCTTTTTTTGGATCGCTTCCCTGTTTTGTAGTAAGCCCAAACTATCTAGTTCAAATAAAGCAGTATCCATTCTTTCTACCTTCAAAGAAAAAGCAGGAGTAGTAAGAACAGGGCTTTGATAGCTGTTTTTACAGGCTGTTAAATTGAATAAGAGTATTAAAAAGCAAAAAGAAGTCAAACGCATGACCGAAAATACTAAAAAAAGCAAGGTTATTTCTGTTAAAAACCGACCTTTGTCCCATGAAGATTTGCATTGCACAACAAAACTATCATATTGGGAATTTCGAACAGAACGCACAAAAGATTTTGTGTGCCATTGAAGAAGCCAAAAAGCAAGGGGCTGATTTAATATTATTCAGTGAAATGAGCGTATGCGGTTATCCTGCTCGTGACTTTGTGGAGTTTGAAGATTTTATCAATCAGTGTTATTTATCCATTGACCGTATCAAAGAAGCAGCTGACACTATTGGTGTATTAATTGGAAGTCCTGCTCGCAATCCTAACCATAAAGGCAAAAATTTATACAACGCAGCTTTCTTTTTATATGAAAAAAAGATAGTTGCAGAAGTTCATAAAACTTTATTGCCTACTTATGATGTATTTGATGAGAACCGATATTTTGAACCTGCAGACGAATGGAAAGTAGTTCCTTTCAAGGGGAAAAAATTAGCCATTACTATTTGCGAAGATATTTGGAACCTAGGTGACAATCCTTTGTATCGTATTTGTCCCATGGATAAAATGATGGATCAACATCCAGATATTTTATTGAATCTAAGTGCTTCCCCATTTGATTATACACATGATGAGGACAGAAAAGCAACAATTAAATCCAATGTATTAAAATATAAGATTCCATTATTTTATTGTAACGCTATTGGAAGTCAAACTGAAATTGTATTTGATGGAAGTTCATTAGTATTTGATAAAGATGCTAACTTATGTGGTGCCTTGCCTATGTTTGAATCGGCTATGGCTACTTTCGAATGCAATGAGGATGGTACTATTAATGCACCCATACTAGAACCTGCTGCAAGAGTTCCTAATAAAGAATTGAACCCGGATCATTTAATACCTACTTTAAATATTGACCAAGTATATCTAGCATTAGTGCTAGGTGTGAAAGACTATTTCAATAAAATGGGCTTTACAAAAGCGATATTAGGTTCTTCTGGTGGAATTGATTCAGCAGTGACTTTAGTGATTGCTTGCGAAGCATTAGGGAAAGAAAATGTACATGCTGTTTTAATGCCTTCTCCTTATTCTACCGAACATTCCGTGGATGACGCAGTTGAATTAAGTAAAAATTTAAATAATCCACATACTACTGTTCCTATTAAAGAAGTGTATGAAAGTTTTTTAAACACGCTACAGCCTTTATTCAAAGACTTACCCTTTTCTTTAGCAGAAGAAAACATACAAAGTCGTTCTAGAGGAAATATCTTAATGGCTATTGCCAATAAATTTGGATATGTATTATTAAATACTTCTAACAAAAGCGAATTGGCTACTGGATACGGAACATTATATGGTGATATGGCAGGGGGATTGGGGGTATTAGGCGATTGTTACAAATTACAAGTGTACGAATTAGCCAAGTACATTAATAGAAATGAAGAAATCATTCCTCAGCATATTATTAATAAAGCACCAAGTGCCGAATTAAGACCCGATCAAAAGGACAGCGACAGTTTACCTGCTTATGAAACCTTGGATCAAATATTATATCAATACATTGAAAGAAGATCCGATCCAAGTGTGATAAAAGCATTAGGATTTGAAGCAGCACTAGTTGATAAAACCTTAAAGATGGTGAATGCGAATGAGTATAAACGCAACCAATTTTGTCCCATCATACGAATTTCTCCCAAAGCCTTTGGGGTTGGACGAAGAGTGCCCATTGTTGGCAAATATTTGAGTTAATCAAAAATATTTCAAACGCTTTCAATTTTATATTAAATTGTGTGTAAGACAACGACACAAATTCATATGAAAAAAATAAAAGCCTTCTTTATCACCGTTATGTGCCTGGTGATTTTGACACAAGTAATAGCTCAAAAAAAGGTAGCTATTTTACCCGGCGCTTACCAAACTGAAAAATATTTCCCCTTATTAAAAGGAAAATCAGTGGGATTGTTTACCAATCAAACTGCAACCGTTCATAAAAAGCACCTTATTGATACTTTAATAAGTGCAGGGATTCACATTCAAAAGATATTCACGCCCGAACATGGATTACGTGGTACTGCGGATGCCGGAGAAAAAGTATCTGATGAGATAGATGCTAAAACGGGTATCAAAATTGTTTCATTGTATGGTAAAAAAAACGCGCCCGACGCTAATGACTTAATGGATGTAGACATTTTATTGTTTGATATTCAAGATGTAGGAACTCGTTTTTATACTTATATCAATTCCCTACAATACTATATGGAAGCTGCTATGGCCAATCATAAACCACTTGTTATTTTGGACCGTCCTAACCCAAATGGATTTTATGTAGATGGTCCTGTATTAGAAGCACCCTACTCAAGTGGTGTAGGTAAAAACGCCATTCCAACTGTATACGGATTAACAATGGGCGAATATGCACAATTATTAAAAGGTGAAAATTGGTTAAAAGTAATGGATGGGAATAATCAATTGTCCTTAACCATTATACCCAATAAAAATTATACGCATAAAAGCAAGTACTCAATTGATGTTGCTCCTTCTCCTAATTTATCAAGTATGAATTCCATTTATTGGTATCCGACTACTTGTTTAGTAGAAGGCACTGTGATGAGTGAAGGACGCGGGACCGAAAATGCTTTTGCTTATATTGGTCATCCTTCTATTAGCAATCAAGCATTTAGTTTTGTTCCGGCTCCTAGAGTAGGTGCCATGAGTTCAAAATTATATGGACAAAAATGTTTTGGTTGGGACCTAACACAAAAAAATCCACCCAATAATAAGATAGATATTGCGTTGATCATTGAAATGTATCAAAGCTTTCCACAAAAGGATTCCTTTTTTATTCGTCCAAAATCGGGAGAACCCACTGCTTACTTTTTTAATAAGTTAGCAGGAAATGCAAGCCTAATGGAACAATTGAAATTAGGGATATCCGAAGCTGATATTCGCAAAAGCTGGGAACCCGCACTCACAAAATTTAAGAATACCCGAAAAAAATATTTAATGTACCCGGATTTTGAGTAAGGGTATTTTTATAAAAAATGCCCCCGAATTTCGGGGGCATTTTTTATAATGAGCTACTTTATTGAGTTATTTCAATGAGTTACTTCAATGTCAGATTAATTTCCAATGACAGGAATGCCTAACTTATGTACCGCTTCATTTAATGCTTTTACGCCCTCCTTTTTCAAGGTTTCATATTGCTTTAATTGAATATCAGCTAAAGCTTTTAATTCAGCATAAGTTTCTTTGACTTGCTTTGTAGGAGCTGTATACCCCGCTGCTGCAGATTCAAATACACCAGCAATCTTATCATCCAAACGAATAGGGAAATTTAAAACATCTTGACCACTCTTCGCTTTGGTTTGATGTAAAGCTTCTTCTACCAATTTTAAATTGTCTAATAAACTATTACTTTGTTTTAAGAAAGTACTATCCTTCGTCTTCTTTTGTAATACTTGTACTTGACTTCTAATTTCCTTGATCCCTTTCAACGTTTTCATAATGTTACTAAAGCTAGAAGATACTTCTAATAAAAATTGTTCTTGTGCTTTTAAGTCAGCATCCGATACTTTATAGTTAGGATCTGCCACCACTTCAAAGGGTAATTCAACCGAATCTTTATCAATAGAAACTTTGGCAAAATATTGACCAGGTGCTGCCAATACAGGACTTGTAGAACCATTCCATAAGATTAACCCTTCTTCCGGTTTTTCAATTTCCTTATGATATAAATTCCAAACAAATTGTTGCATTCCATTTTCGGCAATGGGTCCCCCTTTTTCTTTAGAACTAAACTTACGCACTAATTTTTTGGAGGCATCTAAAATAGTAACATTTACTTGTGTGCTATCTGTTGCATTTTTCAACCAATAATTAATCACCACCCCTTTTGGAGGATTCGTTCCTACATTATTAGGAACACCTGCACTGGCTCCTCTATTGCGGCGTCCGCCCATAGCAGGAGGAACACGGAAAGTTTTTGCAATAGGGAAAACCTTGTTTGCATTCGCAGTTGCTGCATCATGATTTTCAATGAATCTTAAATCATCTAAAATGTAAATACTACGACCTTGTGTACCCACAATTAAATTATTATCTCTCACTAATAAATCTGTCACTGGAGTCACAGGTAAATTTAATTGGAAGGGTTCCCAATTTTTTCCATCATTCACTGAAACATACAAACCATATTCAGTTCCTGCAAATAAGACTCCAGACTTACGTGGGCTTGCTACAATACATCTTGTGAAATGTAATGGAGCAATGCCATTGGTGATTTTTTCCCAAGTTTCACCGTAATCATGCGTTACATATAAATAGGGTGCAAAATCATCTAGCTTATATCTAGTTCCAGCAAAGTAAGCGGTTCCCTTACGTAAAGGATCTACTTCTACTCTATTCCACATCATCCATTGTGGAACGTCTTTAGGAGTGACATTTTTCCAATGATCCCCCCCATCTTTACTCACATAAATTAAACCATCATCACTTCCAGACCATAATAAATCTTTTTCAAGAGGTGATTCTGCTGCAGTGAATATGGTACAGTAATATTCAACGCTGGTATTATCCTGCGTAATAGGACCTCCTGAACTTTTTTGACGACTCTTATCGTTTGTAGTTAAGTCTGGAGAAATTTCTTTCCAACTGGCTCCTTCATTCTCACTAGAAAATAAATGATTTCCCGATGTGTATATTTTTTTAGGATTATGTGGGCTAAAGAAGATAGGTGCGTTCCATTGGAAGCGATATTTTTGAACATCTGCTCCTGCACCCATGGGATTGTCAGGCCAAACATTGACAATTCTATTTTCACCTGTCTTATGATCATATCTAGTGATCAAACCACCATAAGAGCCACCATATACCACATCACTATTTAATGGATCAGCAACAATATAACCACTTTCTCCACCCGCAGTAACATCAAAATCGCTCTCGCCAATATAACTTCCATAAGTGCTAGATAAAATTCTGAATGCAGAATTATCTTGTTGTGCTCCTAAAACTCGGTAAGGAAAATGATTATCAGTACTCAAACGATATACTTGTACGGTAGGTTGATTCATCACAGTGCTCCAATTTTTAGCACCATCTAAACTTACTTGTGCGCCGCCATCATCTGCTACAATCATTCTTTTTGGATTTTTGGGGTCAATCCATAAATCATGATGATCGCCATGTGGGGTACGTCCTGATTGGAAAGTTTTACCTCCATCGCTAGACACCATGAAATTAACGTTAGGGCAATACACTTTGTTTTCATCCATAGGATCTACAAACACTTTAGTATAATACCAAGCACGTTGACGAATATTATTATCGCTACATGTTAATTCCCAAGTTTTACCTGCATTTTCAGAAACGTATAAACCCCCATTCGCATTTTCAATTAAGGCATATAATTTATCAGGATTCGATTTTGCAACAGCAATTCCAGTGATACCCCATACTCCTTTTGGAAACCCTTTATTCGTTTTTATAGAAGTCCAAGTTTCTCCTCCATCCGTACTTTTATATAAACCAGATCCTTCTCCACCACTTTCTAAACTATAAGGAGTACGAATTAATTGCCAAGTACCTGCATATAATACATCTGCATTGCTAGGATCAATTACTAAATCACTAGCTCCAGTTTGCGCATTCACATACAATACTTTTTTCCAAGTAGCACCGCCATCGATACTTTTATAGACCCCTCTGTTTTCATTAGGTCCAAATAAATGACCCATTACTGCAGCCCAAATAATATCTGGATTTTTAGGGTGTACAATTAAACGAACAATATGTCGTCCTTCTTTCAATCCCATATTTTTCCATGTTCTTCCTTCGTCAGTTGATTTCCACATCCCTTCTAAACCCTCACTCACATTACCTCTCATGGAATTTTCTCCTTCGCCTACATACACAATAGATTCATTAGAAGGAGCAATAGCAATCGCACCAATAGTACCTCCAAAAAATCCATCAGAAATATTTTTCCAATTATTTCCTGCGTCTGTACTTTTCCAAACACCCCCGCCAGTGGCACCCATGTAAAAAGTATTTACATCGGTATAAGATCCTACGCCTGCTGCAGCACGGCCTCCTCTAAAGGGACCTAATAATCTAAAAGATTGCTCTTTTAAAATAGGATCCTGCGCTAATGTAGAAGTCGCAGGAACTACTGGCGTAACCGCTTTCTTTTTTTGTGCGAAAGTTGTTTGAGCAATAAATAAACAACTCAATAATGATGCACTTACTAGAATTTTTTTCATATGATAATTTTTGAATCAAAAAAACAAAACCCCTCTACCAGATGATAAAGGGGTTTTGAAATCGTTTTATTTTATGACTTCGTAGTCTTTAAACTTTTTAATTGGTGTCGCTTCCACTAATTTTCTGAAGCTTGCCCACTCTTTGGTAAAGAAATCATTCGCTTTAGCCACCACATCTTGAATAGCCGCTTCTGCTTCTTTTAATTTTTGCTCCTCCTGTTCGCCAGGAACTGTATTTTTTCCTGCGATTAACATCGTAGCATTACGAATGATAGACATAGGTGTAATCACATCTACAGTACCATATCCTTGCTTATCTTGTTTTTTGCCATTCACATACTCTCTTAATTTCTTAGCAGACTCTGTTACTTTTTTATGGGCTTTGTTTAATGTATCAAGGCCTTTGTCTTTTTTATCTTTCCACTCTGCAGTCAATTCTAATAATAAAGCATCTACTTCATCCAATTGATCTAATGCTGTATTTAATTTATCAACGCTCGGCTGAAATTTCTTACTCAATTCGTCTTGTTTTTTAACAACATCAATACGACTTGTAGTTCTTGGATCATCTTTCACTTCAATCCAGGCAGAATCTTTTTTATTATTGGCAGTTACTACTACTTTGTATTTACCAGGAAGTACATCACGGCCACGATATTCTCTTTCTTCTTCACCAGCACCGCCGCCTCTGCGACCCATGCCACCACCGCGACCACCAAATCCACCAGCAGCGCCTAATTTAGGCATACCTGGACCACGTGTTCCTTTTTGTTCGTAGCTCCAATATTGTCTGTTAAATCCAGTATCTACTGTAAAACTTAAATTACGAATTGCAATATCATTTGCATCTCTAATTTGCACTTTTACTTTTTTCAAACTATCCACTAAATAAACGGTAATAGGATAACCAGTAGGACGGTTCTCACCATCATACATTCCCCATGTACTCCATTCGTAAGGTGAATTTTTATAAGAAGCATTGATATTGAAATTAGGAGCAGTTACAAAGAAGCTAGCTGGCGCTCCTTTATCATGTGCTAATTTTCTTAAAGGTCTGATATCATCTAACACCCACATCGCTCTACCAAATGTAGCAATCGCTAAATCTGATTCTCTTTCTTGAATTGCAAAATCAAAAGTAGACACTGAAGGATATCCGTTTTTCCATTGTTGGAAACGTTCGCCATTATCTAAACTCACAAACATACCTTGTTCCGCACCTACAAAAATCAAATTAGGTTCTACTGGATCTTGTATCACTGTTAATGCATAACCAGTTACCTTAGTGCTGTTCACTATATTTGTCCAAGTTTTACCCATGTCAGATGATCTAAAAATATAAGGAGCAAAATCACCTTGTCTGTAATTATTCACGACTACAAATACTTCATTCACATTATAAGTAGAGGCTCTAACTTGTTGTACCCAACCACCTTTAGGGAAACCTGCAATATTGGGAGTTACATTACTCCAAGTAGCACCACCATTGGTAGTTAATTGTACATTACCATCATCGGTACCCACCCAAATTAAATCCTTTTGAAGGGAAGATGGCGCAATCGCTAAAATGGTACAATGATTTTCGGCACCTGTAATATCAATACTTAAACCACCGTTATTTGTTTGATCAATCATCGCACTATCATTCGTCGTTAAGTCGCCAGAAATCACTTTCCATGCAGCGCCTTTATTTGTACTCTTATGTAAAAATTGAGAACCAAAATAAATTGTTTTTTTATCAAATGGATCTTGCGCAATAGCCGCATTCCAGTTAAATCTCAATAATGTTTTTGCATCTGGTGCTGGTGGTTGAATAAAAGAAGATTCCCCTGTAGCTGTATTGTATCTACCTACAGAACCGCCTTGGCTCATAGCATACACCCAATTCGCATCTTCTTGATCAGGCATTACATCAAAACCATCACCACCCCACAAATTATCCCAATGGAAATTTTTAATTCCTCCTTTCATATAATTATATGCAGGTCCTCTCCAAGAACCATTGTCTTGCATACCACCCATAATATGATAAGGTGTTTCATTATCTACACTAACATGATAAAATTGTCCTACTGGAATTTTTTCATCAAACATCCATGTTTTACCACCATCACGTGTAATACCAATACCACCATCATTTCCATCTACCATAAATTTATTATCGGTAGGGTGAATCCAAAATGCATGGTGATCAGGATGAATACCGCTATATGGAATAATAGTTTCAAAGTTTTTACCAGCATCAATACTCTTCATCACTGTTTGACTGATATACCATAAAGTATTTTCATTCAAAGGATCACTAATAACATCTTGGAAATAAAAAGGACGATTATCTACAATCGCTTTTTGTGCATTCACTAAAGTCCAATTGTATCCACCATCATCACTCTTATATAAACCGCTCTTGGTAGATTCAACTAAAGCATACACTCTGTTTGGATTAGATCGGCTAATAGTAATACCCACTCTACCTAAATTACCATCAGGTAAACCATGCTCCTTGCCTAACTTGATAAAGTTTTTACCCCCATCAATGGTCATATAAATACCACTTCCCTTTCCGCCACTTTCTAAATGATAAGGATTGCGATAATGATGCCACATTGCAACAAATAATTTATTGGGATTTTTAGGATCCATAATCATATCACCTACACCTGATGTGTCATTGGTATATAAAATTTGATTCCAAGTTTCTCCGCCATCTGTCGTTTTAAATACACCACGGCTTTTGCCTTGTCCATAAGGATTTCCAATGGCACCCGCATATACTGTATTAGCATTGGTAGGATCTACAATGACTCTATGAATATTTCTTGTTTGTTCTAGTCCCATTCTCTTCCAAGTTTTTCCCGCATCTAAGGTTTTATAAATACCTTCTCCAATGCTGATTGAATTTCTTGGATTTCCTTCCCCTGTTCCCACCCAAACCACGCTTGGATTAGATTGTTGAATGGCAACAGCACCAATATTTAAAATAGGTTGTTCATCAAAAACAGGTGTCCAACTCACACCACTATTATTTGTTTTCCAAACACCACCTGATGCAGCACCAATCCAAATATTATTAGGATTTGCAACTTCCACATCAATCGTAGTGACACGACCACTCATAGAGGCTGGACCTACGTTACGAGGTTTCCAATTTTTAAACACTTTGTTAATGTCTACTTGAGGCGTAGGTGCCGGCGCTACTACTGCAGCTACCTTTTTTGCTTTTTGAGCAGTTAAAGTGGTGCTAGATAAAATCATAGCAACCAATAAGGATCCAATAATTGATATACGCATTTTAAAAAATTTGCAGATTTTACAAATGAATGAAGTACCTAAACTATTAATTTTTAGGCAAAAAAGGAGAAAAAAAGGAAGAAAACGAGAAAGCTTTTGATGTGCGGTACCATTTTGCGGGAAAGCTAAATGCGGAATCTATAATTTTTCAATAATTCCTGCAATTCCTTGGCCTCCCCCAACACAGGCAGTAACAATGCCATATTTCTGGTTTAATCTTTCTAAGTCATTGATAATCTGTACAGTTAGCTTGGAACCGGTGCAACCTAGAGGATGTCCTAAAGCGATGGCACCACCATTGATGTTCACTTTTTGGGTGTCCAAACCTAGGGTTCGTATGACCGCTAAAGATTGAGAAGCAAAAGCTTCATTTAATTCAAATAAATCAATTTGATCCAATGTCATGCCTGCTTGTTGTAATACTTTTGGAATAGCTGCCACTGGGCCAATACCCATAATACGAGGATGTACCCCCGCAGAAGCACAATTCACCAAACGAGCAATGGGTTTTAATCCTAAAGATTGCACCATTTTTTCGCTCATCACCATAACAAAACTTGCACCATCACTGGTTTGTGATGAATTACCCGCTGTCACCGAACCTTTTAATGCAAAAGCAGGTTTTAATTTTGCTAACGCTTCTAAAGTAGTGTCGGCGCGAACCCCTTCATCTGTATCTATTGTATAATTACGTGTAGCTCTTTTATTTTTTTCGTTGATATAAGTTTCGGTAATATCAATAGGTAAAATTCCTTTTTTAAAATATCCATTCTCAATGGCCAGTTTTGCTTTTTGATGAGAAGCTAATGCGAATGCATCTTGATCCTCTCTAGATACATTGTATTCGTTCGCAACTGCTTCGGCAGTAAGACCCATGGATAAATAATAATCAGGTTCATCAACAGTGATTGAATACGCTGGAACTGTTTTCCAGCCTGCAGTAGGGACCATCGACATGGATTCTGTTCCACCCGCAATAATACATTGCGCCATGCCTGTTCTTATTTTAGCAGTCGCCATGGCAATACTTTCTAAACCACTTGCACAATATCTATTTATAGTAATTCCAGGGACTTCGATGCCTAAAGCTTTTGCAGCAATAATTCTTCCAAATTGTAAACCTTGTTCTGCTTCGGGCACTGCATTTCCTACAATCACATCATCTACTAACAATGGATCCACCATGGGTAAAGATTTCATTAAACCTTTAATCACTTCGATGGCTAATTCATCGGAACGCATAAATCTGAAACCACCTTTTTTGCTTTTTGTCACTGCAGTTCTAAACCCTGCTACGATATACGCCTCTTGCATAAAAAAAGAATTTTGAAATCGGTATTAATTCCACCCTAAATGTAGTGATTTTTATAAAAAGTTGTTTATGCAACTAAATATTTCCTTGTAAATTTGCAATATGTTATATCCTTTGCTGCGAAAAGCATTATTTCAACTCTCTCCCGAAAATGCACATCAAGTATCGATGAGTGGCTTGCATTTTTTAGCACAGCTACCCGGAGGAAATTCTTTATTGAAACAACAATTTCAATATCAAGGAAAAGACTTATCCAGAAAAGTGCTGGGTTTACATTTTCCCAACCCTGTAGGTTTAGGTGCTGGATTTGATAAAAATGCGGAGCACTTGGATGTATTGTCTTTATTGGGATTTGGATTTATAGAAATTGGAACCGTGACGCCTAAAGCGCAAGCGGGTAATCCGAGTCCACGTTTATTTAGATTGCCTAGTGATCAAGCTTTAATTAATAGAATGGGGTTTAATAATGAAGGGGTAGAAGCCATTACAACGAGATTAAAAAAATATCGTTCTCAAAATCAAAGCGATTTAATTATTGGAGGAAATATTGGTAAAAATAAAGTCACCGAAAATGAAGATGCCTGGAAAGATTATTGCATCAACTTTAAAGGGCTGGAAGAAGTTGTGGATTATTTTGTCGTGAATGTGAGTTCACCCAATACTCCGGGATTAAGAGCCTTGCAAGAAAAAGAAGCACTCCGTAAAATATTTTCTGAATTACAATTGCTCAATAAAAATAAGAAACCTATTTTATTAAAAATTGCTCCAGATTTAGAAACAAGTGCTTTAGATGATATCATACAATTGACGCAAGAAATTAATATTGATGGTTTGGTATCCAGTAATACCACTTTAGATAGAACGCTTTTAAATGCAGACAATCAAAAACTAGCTGAAACCTATGGTGTAGGCGGATTGAGCGGTAAACCTTTATTTAAAAAGTCCAATGATGTTTTATCTTATTTACACAAAGGCTTGGGATCTAATACACCCATTATAGCTAGCGGCGGTATCTTTACTGGTGAAGATGCAAAAGAAAAATTAGATGCCGGCGCCCATTTAATACAGGTATGGACGGGCTTTGTTTATGAAGGTCCTCGCATGGTAAAAAATTTATGCGAATATCTTAGCCATACCAATCATTAGAAATCAAGAAGAGGTAATCCTAAGAGGAAGAAATCTCAAAAAAAATATTTAATTCAAGATGCTACAAATAAAATGTTTTTGTTTTAATGCTTTTCAAGAAAACACCTATGTGTTATACAATGCAAAAAAAGAAGCAATTATTATTGATCCAGGATGTTATTTCTCTGCCGAAAAAGTTCAACTTAAAAATTGGATCAGTGAACAAGGTCTTACACCCACTTTATTTTTAAACACACATTGCCATTTAGATCATGTTTTTGGAAATAATTTTATCAGTGAGACCTATCAATTACCAGTACATATTCACGCAAACGAACAGATTGTATTAGATCGTTTACCAGAAGCTGCAGCAAAATGGGGTGTTCCTACCGAAGCGTATACTGGGACCATAAAATATGTAGAGCAAGATGAATTGATTCTTTTTGGGGAAGATACTTTCAAAGTTTTGGTCACTCCTGGACACTCTCCAGGTAGTGTTTGCTTTTACCACAAAAAGCAGGATTTTATCATGGGTGGAGATTTGATTTTTTTGGATGGCGTTGGACGAACCGATTTACCTGGAAGCAACCCTTTAGATTTAATCAAAAGTATCCGAGAACAAATTCTTCCCTTACCAGAAACCCTTACTATTTATTCGGGTCATGGCCCTGAAACCACGCTGGGTAGAGAAAAGCGAAACAACCCTTATATACAACATATATTAAATAACTAGCAGGCTGTTTAGTTAACAATTTAATAATGATGAAGTAAGCTAAAGGTTCCCTTTATTAGATTTACTTTTGTACTACTATGGCAGAGAGACCCATTAAAATATTGATTGCAGATGATGAAGCTGATATTATTGAAATTATCAGTTTTCATTTAACCAAAGCAGGATTTGAAGTGATTGCTGCAAAAGATGGTAGTGAAGCCATTGAAAAGGCAAAACAATTTGAACCCGATTGTATCATATTAGATGTGATGATGCCAAAACGCACTGGATTTGAAGTGTGCGAATACCTTAGAAGCAATAGTCAATTTGATAAAACTTTGATTGTATTATTAACCGCATTGAACGATGAAGCTTCACATATTAAAGGGCTAGAATTAGGCGGAGATGATTTTGTAAGCAAGCCTATTAGTCCTAAAGTTTTAATCAGCAGAATTACCGCTTTATTTAGACGTATTCAACCTGCTTCAGGAGATAACAAAATTGTAAATATAAATGGATTGGTCATTGACCCTTCTCAATACAGCACTACATTAAACGGAGTGAGTCATATATTGGCTAAAAAGGAATTTGAATTATTATATTTATTGGCGGCGCAACAAGGACGCGTTTTTTTACGTAACGAAATTTTATCTCAAGTTTGGGGCAATGATGTCATTGTAGGTGATCGTACCATTGACGTGCATGTGCGTAAAATAAGAGCTAAGCTGGGCATCGACTGCATTACCACAGTGAAAGGGGTAGGATACAAATTCGATTATTAAGTCAAATTTGATACCTTCGTAAAGGCTATCAATGGCCTACCTATATGTTTAAACAGCAAAATTTATCACCTAAACAATTAGCAGCTCTTACTGCATTATTGCTTTCGAGCATCATTGCTTGCAGCGTGTATTTGCTAGTGTATGATTGGCGTTACTTACTTTTTTATTTTTGCATCAGTTTTGTGGTTTGCTATTTGTTACTAGATCGAATACTAGATCATTTTATTTATCGAAAAATAAAATTGATTTACAAACTCATTGCACAAACCAAAGCGACTAAACGTGAAGAAGCTTATTTAAAATACGTATTGCCTCAAAAGGGAATTGATGAAGTAAGAGAAGATGTGGAAGCTTGGGCCGAACAAAAAGCCAAAGAAATTGAAAAACTTCAATCCAATGAGGAGTTTAGAAAAGAATTTTTACAAAATTTATCACACGAAATAAAGACTCCTATTTTTTCTATACAAGGATATCTAGAATTACTGAGCGACCCCGACGTGACAGATTCAGCCTTGCGTCATAAATTTGTGAATCAAGCACAATCTAATGTGCAAAGATTGGTTCAATTAGTAAGCGATGTGGATACGATCACCAATTTAGAAATTAATAAAGACCCTTTATTAAAAAAGTCATTTGTGATTCAGGATGTGATCCAAGATGTAGTAAATAACTTAAGTATACAATGGCAGGCAAAAAATATTCAATTTCATTTTAAAAAAGGAAGTGAAAGCCCAGTGAATGTATTTGCGGATAAAAATAAAATTTATCAAGTGTTGGTGAATGTATTTTCTAATGCAGCCAAATACGGAAAAATTGATGGTCAAATTATTGCAAGCGTATATAAATTAGAGGAAGGTAAAATACTGATTGAAATAAGTGATGATGGTATTGGTATTACCGAAGAGCAAATTCCTAGATTGACCGAAAGATTTTATAGAACAGATGATGCCCGAAGCAGGGATATTGGCGGCACTGGCTTAGGCTTAGCCATTTGTAAACATATTTTAGAAGCGCATCAAGAATCATTACATATTAGAAGCACATTGAATGTGGGTACTACCGTTGGTTTTACTTTAGCGAATAGCCCTTCTTAAGGATAATTTTTCGTTTCTTTGCATTATAAATTTTTTAAATGGGTACTATTTTAGTAACAGGTGGATGTGGTTATATTGGAGCACACACTATTGTTGATTTATTAGAGAATGGATTTGAAGTTATTTCTGCGGATAATTTATCCCGAGCTTCGGAACATTCACTATCGGGTATTGAAAAAATAACGGGTAAAAAAATAAAAAACTATTGCGTGGATTTAACGGACGCAAAAGCAACTGAAAATATTTTCATTGAAAATCCTTCTATTACGGGGGTCATTCATTTTGCCGCCTACAAAGCAGTTGGAGAATCGGTTGAAAAACCTTTAGAGTATTATGAGAATAATATTTTCTCATTAGTACATTTATTAAAGATGGCAGTGAAATATAATGCAAAGCATTTTATATTTTCATCTTCTTGCACTGTATACGGAAATCCTGATGCCATTCCAGTCACAGAACAAACTGAATTAAAACCTGCAGCTTCTCCTTATGGTGCTACCAAACAAATGGGCGAAACCATTGTGAGAGATACCGCTTTTGTACAACCTCTTTCTACCATATTATTGAGATATTTTAATCCAGTAGGCGCACATCCTTCTACTGCAATTGGCGAGCTACCTATTGGTCGTCCTCAAAATTTAGTACCTGCTATCACACAAACTGCTATTGGCAAATTAGATACTATGCATGTATATGGCGATGATTATGACACGAGAGATGGAAGTTGTATTCGTGATTATATTCATGTATGCGATATCGCACACGCGCATACTTTAGCATTGCAATATTCTATCAAAAATAATCAAGTAAAAAGTTGCGAGGTATTCAACTTAGGAACAGGCAATGGTATTACCGTATTAGAAGCCATTAAAGCATTCGAAAAAGTAGCTGGAGTTTCCTTAAATTATAAAATTGGACCTAGACGCGCAGGTGATATTGTTGCGATATATGCCAACAATGATTTCGCAGTTAAAAAATTGGGATGGGAAATTAAATATTCCTTGGAAGATATGATGCGCACTGCTTGGGCTTGGGAACAAAGCTTAGTAAAATAAAAAGCGAGCTGTCTAAAATCTTGTGCTATTAATTTTGTACTAACATTTTTTCCGCGTTCTCTGCAACTTGTAATGCTTCAATAAATTCATCAATATCTCCATTTACAACAGCATCTAAGTTATAAGAAGTGACCCCTACTCTATGATCCGTCACACGACCTTGAGGCCAATTATAGGTTCTAATTTTTGCACTTCTATCTCCAGTACTCACTAATGTTTTACGATGCTTTGATATTTCATCTTCTTGTTTACGTACTTGCTCTTCAAATAATTTAGTACGCATCATATTCATCGCTTTCTCACGGTTACCTAATTGAGAACGTTCTGTTTGACAAATAATAACAGTACCTGTAGGAATATGCGTTAACATTACTTTCGTTTCCACCTTATTTACGTTTTGTCCACCTGCTCCACCACTTCTTGAGGTTTCCATTTTCACATCAGCAGGATTTAAAACAAAATCTACTTCTTCCGCTTCCGGCATCACCGCTACCGTTGCAGCAGAGGTATGCACACGACCTTGCGTTTCGGTACTTGGCACACGTTGTACACGATGTACCCCACTTTCAAATTTCATAGTACCATATACATCTTCTCCAGTCACTTCTAATATCACTTCCTTATAACCACCTACAGTTCCTTCGCTCTCACTTGCGATCGCCACTTTCCATCCTTTTCTTTGACAATATCTGGTGTACATGGTTAATAAATCACCCACAAATAAACTTGCTTCATCACCCCCAGTTCCTGCCCTTAATTCAATAATGGCATTTTTATCATCCTGCGGATCCTTCGGTATTAATAATTTAGTTAAGTCTTTTTCTAATTGCAATTTTTCATCTTCTAATCCTGGTAATTCTAACTTACCTAATTCGCGCATTTCAGGATCATCCCCATTCAGGCTTTCCTTAGCAAATTGATAATCAGCAACAACTTTTTTATATTTCTCAAAAGGTTGCATAATTTTTTCCAAGGAACGATATTCCTTACTGAATTTTTGGAATTCAGATTGCTTATTGATGATCTCAGGATTGGTTAAAGCCACCCCTACTTGTTCAAATCTAGCTTGTATGGCTTCTAATTTATCTAACATAGTGCTTTTTAGGTGAGCAAAAATAGTTATTTTAGTTGTCAATTAAAACAAAACAGATTTTATGAAAAATTTAATCTTCTTTTTCCTAATACTAGCCATAGGAACTCAGGCACAACCTATTCATTTTAAATCTGTTTTAGTGGATACACACAACGATTGTATCACCGCCTGTATTGAGAAAAAAGTGAGCCTGGACCAGGATCTTAGAGGTATTAATCATTCCGATTTAACTCGCTTCAAACAAGGAGGGGTAGATTACCAATTATTCTCTATTTGGTGTGATGGCGAAAAAGTGAACCCCTATGCTTGGGCGATGCGCGAAATGGATACATTAGACGCCGTCGCAAAACGTAACCCTGATAAGATTATGGTAGGCAAAACATGGAAGGAAATTGAAAAAGCGTTGAAACAACATAAAATAGTGGCACAATATGGAGTAGAAGGTGGCCATATGATCGAAGATGATATTCGTAAATTAGATACCTTTTATAATAGAGGGGTGAGATACATGACACTTACTTGGAACAACTCTCCTAGTTGGGCAAGTTCTCATGCGGATGAAAAAAATCCAAAATATACAGGACCGCGCGGACTTACCGATTTTGGAAAACAAATTGTGCATCGTATGAATGAGTTGGGAATTATTGTAGATGTTTCACATGTGGGAGAAACTACTTTTTGGGATGCAATTAAAACAACGACTAAGCCAGTGATTGCTTCTCACAGTAATGCCTATAGTATTTGTCCTGTCAGTAGAAATTTAAAGGACGAACAAATTATTGCGATTGGAAAAAATGGCGGTGTGATTTGCTTAAACTTTTTCTCTGGTTTTGTAGATAGTAATTTTTCCAAAAAAGATGCTGCATTTCGCAAAGCGCATGTTGCAGAAATTGATTCCTTGCTAGCCACTGGTATTCAACGTGAATATGCTTTCACAATGGTTTCCGAAAAATATCCATCGGAAAGCGAAAATATCAAGCCCGATTTAGAATTACTTATGAAACACTTTGATCATATTGTAAAATTGATTGGCGTGGATAATGTAGGATTAGGATCTGATTTTGACGGAATCAACTCTGCCCCTAAGGAATTAAAGACCGTATTAGATTATCCAGCATTTACGAAAGCATTAATCGCACGTGGGTATTCAAATAAAGATATAAGAAAGGTATTAGGAGGGAATTTTTTACGCGTGTACCGTATGAATAACCCTAATTAAAAATTAAGGGTTATTCATACTCCCTCTTTTTGATTTATTTAAAAAAAGAAGCTTTTTTTTAAAGACTTATGAATAACCCTAAATAAAAGAATAAAATCAAGGCCCTCGTTTATGGGGGG
>Ga0209596_1001111_pt1 | contig 23734 bp, 17 predicted proteins | sample M_130807_MF_Meta_FD_187314 | JGI IMG/M metagenome (GOLD analysis project Ga0209596, IMG submission 187314) | Freshwater microbial communities from Lake Montjoie, Canada to study carbon cycling - M_130807_MF_MetaG (SPAdes) (version 2) | ecosystem: Environmental > Aquatic > Freshwater > Lake...
GACACCAGGGAAGGTATTGGGTACCGCCCATGAGTTTTCGGCCAAGGTTATCGGTATTGTCTTCATACATCGGCACCCAGACGCGGGGGAACGGATCCGAAGAAGTGATCGTGCCAGGATTTGTTTTGGCGGTGCCATAACTCGGAAACCAAGATCGTCGCTGGCCGAGAATCGGGTCGGCGGTGTAGGCTTCGATCACGGTCTCATGTCCATTACCGGAACCGAAGTCGGAGATGTCGAATTGCGCGTCATCCATCTCGAAGGCCAGTGAGAGATCTTTACGTAACCCGCCGCGATAACTGTCGGCGAGCACGCCCGCCGTCCAAAGAGATTGATGGTGGAAGCTGAGCTTGAGCGGAGATAGGCCGGCAGCGTCCGGGTCGTCGGGGTCGTAGCCTGGTAGCATCGACAGCGATGCCGTCGAGCCCATCGCTGTGAACATGGGCTCCTTGATGTTGACGTTCTTGAGGCCGAGGAGCAATTCGGTGCCGGTGCGGCCGGGAGCACGCAGAGCATCAACGGTACTCAGCGCCGACGGTGCCGACTTCGTGATGTCTCTGGGGTCTGTGAGGCAGATCGCGGCTTTGACCCCTTCATCGCCAATCCAATAGGCAAAGTTTCCCGTAGTGCTATTGTTCGACGGTCCCGGGAGCGGAATTTTGGGAAGAGCAATACGCCCGTCGATATCATCAGCGGTTCCGATATTACCGTCTGGGCCAGGGTCAAGTACGGCACTGCCATTACCAACCAGCGTAGCGTAACTCTCTTTGTTCCCCGCCGCATAAGTGATCGGATAATCCCGCTGCCACGGAGCCCAGTAATTATGAGTTGCATCTACTTTGTAGTCCGTCTCACCCGAAAGGCTAATCGATTGAGCGAGGTATACAGTGGTCGCCTTGGTCACGTCTTTGCCGCCCTTGCCGCTGATGAGCCATTGGGGAGGTTCATCGGGCTTATCCGTTCGCCAGGCACCGGTCCAATAACGTTGACCTTGGCCGCATTTAATCGCCCAAGACAGTGCCGGATCGTAGGGGCTAATGGGGTCGGGCTTGCAGGCTAATTCCCCCGTCGCGGTGCTGCGTATATCCGGCCCGGCCGCCTGCTGAAGGTGTCCAAGGGCCAATCGCGCTGACATCGTGGCGTTGAGGCGGGCTCGGGTGGCGAGCATGGCCCATCTCGTCGCCTTCGACTCGATGCTGAGGAACGACGCCAGCACTAAGACAATCATGACGATCATCGCCATAATCGTCAGCGAGAGAATTAATGAGAATCCGGGTCTCCGCGGATTATGACCTGACCGCCGTGGGTTCACCTTGGGGAGAGAGTCTTACTTATTGCGGTTTTTTTATTTCCGCTCGCGGGCGGGTTGACTGGCGCCGTCTGCTTGGTCTCCGCTGCAATCCTCTCCTCGACCCCGCGAACTTTGATCTGACCCTCTTCGCCTGGAGCGGGTAGCAGGAATAAGAGGGAGCGGATGTCTTCCAGCTGCAACCAACGGAGTCCACCGGCAATCCGCCAGTTGCCGTCCTCGCCCGGTAAGAAGAACTGCGCTTGGCCATACTGGGCGGGCTTCACTTGGGGATGCAGGGTGATTTCTTGGCCAGAAGGCAGGATACGACGCTCGCCTGGCATGCTTAAACCCACCGAATTCGGACAAAGATTAAAAAACCGAATGGTCCCAGCGGCGGCGGTTCCGCCATTGTCTAATACCAGATTCAGACGAGCTTGGTCATCGGATCCCGATACGATGGCGATGAGCTTGGTGGCGCCCGCCGGCACGGGGGAGGTGGCGATCGGTACCAGTACCTCCTTCGGGTCGGTGGTTTTCGGGCGGCGGAAGAGCGTGAATTTGCCTTCTTTACAGTGCGTGGTGATGGCCTCGCTCAGCGCGTGCGCATAAAGGGTGACGGGCTCGGGTCGGCCCTCGGCGTTGAGTATAGCCAACTCCATCTGCGGGTCGTCGAAACTCATCATTTTGACGCTCACTTGTGCGGCGTCCGGGTCGGCCGACAGGGCCCCGAGTATCAGCAGATGTGCAATCATGGCCTTGATTGAGGCGGGCTCCACGGTTGCGTCTATGCAATTAGCGGCCCGTTTTTTTATTTAACTTAATAGGATTCAGAACGTCATCTGAATGTCACCCATGGGCTCCGGCCCGAGGATAAGTGTCGAATGTTACAATTGCTTGCGTCTTTATTCACAAACGGTTGGGTGTAACTTGCGTTTAATCGAGACTATGCAGACGACGTCACCTCCCGCACTCTAAGCCCCCCATGACCGATTCCTCCCCGGGACGGCGTTCCCGTCAGCGCCCTGTCGTCTCTCCTAATTACGGCGATCGGGTGCCCCCGCACAATCTCGATGCCGAACGCGGATTGATCGCCAGTATCGTCATCGACGGTGGCGATACTTTGCAACGTTGCCTCGAGCAACGCGTCACGGCGGATTATTTTTTCGACCCTAAGCACCAAGATATTTACGCCACGGCCTTGGCCCTTTCCCAGGATAGCATGGGCATCGACGAAATCACGCTCACCGAGCGGCTGCGGCGGGAAGGGCGCATCGAATCCGCCGGTGGCGCCGCCTACGTCAATGAGTTGACCGGCTTGGTGACCTCCACCGCCCACGCTCCTCACTGGTTGGCCATCATCCGAGAGAAACACTTTCTCCGGCAATTGATTTCCACCGCCGTGACCACGGTGGAGAAAGCCCACTCTCACGCTGAAGGAATCGAGCGCTTGCTCGAGGACGTCGAACAATCCTTCTTCCGGATCAGCGAAGACCGTATTTCCGAGTCCGCCGTTTCGATCGATAAGCCGATCGAAGAAGCGATGGAATTGGTCGAACGCATCATGCGCGACCGTAATTCGGTGCAAGGAGTCCCCACTGGTTTCACTGATTTAGATGCCCTCACCTTCGGCTTCCAAGGGGGTCAAATGGTGGTCGTGGCTGCCCGGCCGGGCATGGGAAAGACCTCCATCGCCTTAAATTTTATCGAGGCCGCGCTTTTCCCTAAACCTAACTCTAATAAGGGACCAGCCCACGTCTTACTCTTCTCCTTGGAAATGCCCGCCCGGGAATTGGCCCTCCGCATGCTTTGCTCGCGTGCCCGCGTTAGCATGACGAAACTACGCTCAGCTCACCCGGATGAACGTATGCAGCTGGACCTGGTCGCCGCGGCCAATGAATTCAAGGGGCGGCCATTGGTGGTGGATGATAATGGGGGCCAGAATATCCTGGAAATCCGGGCGAAATGCCGTCGGGTGCATGCTCGTAAGCCCTTGGATATGGTCGTGATCGACTACATCCAGCTAATCAATGGCCTCGATTCCGGTCTCCCGCGCGAGCAGCAGATCGCCGAAGTCTCGCGTAGCATCAAGGCCATGGCCAAAGAGTTTAATATCCCGATTATCGCCCTCGCTCAGCTCAATCGTAAATCGGAAGACGAGGCCCGCCAGCCCCGGATGTCCGATTTGCGCGAATCTGGGTCGATTGAGCAGGATGCGGACATCGTCATGCTAATCTCGAAGCCCACGGCCAGCCAGAAGCAGCAGCCCGACCAGGAGGAAGAACATGCCGCCCAGCCCGGATGCTATACCCGCCAACTCATTATAGCTAAAAATCGTAATGGACCGACCGCCGACATCAACTTGCTCTTTAACCCGGGGCTTACACGCTTCGAATCCTTGGCTAAAGAATACCGTAATGAATAAACCCACCGTCAATCGCAGCCTCCTCCAGGCCGCCTATTTTACTTTAGCCGTCGCGCCGTTCGTCGCTGTGGCCCAAGTGGCGCCCGCTACCGAGAAAGATCCTATCGTTCGCTCGATTCGCGTGAAGGCTGAAGGCGGTGCAGTTTCTGAGCAATTTGTGCTGGGGTATGTTGCGCTGCGTGCCGGCGAAGTTTTTTCCAAGGATGCCGTCGCAAGCACGGTTCGCGCCCTTTATGCAACGGGCCGCTTCAGCCAAGCCATCGTCGTCCCCGAGCTCGATCCTAAGACTGGACAAGTCGATGTCGTCGTCACCGTCGAGCCCCGGCCTCTCCTGGTCTCCATCGATTATGTCGGCGGAGACGGGTTAGTTAACAAGGATGCCTCGGAATGGTTTAGCACCGGAACGACGATTGAGGACGTCAAGGTAGGCGAGCCGCTTGACCCCGCTTTACTCCGCCGCTCCGAGGTCAAGTTACAAACCGAACTCCGCAAAAAACGCCCCTTTACCATCGTGACATCGCAGACGTTCCCGACCAAGGGTGGCGTGAAGGTTTCAGTTATCATCCACGAAGGCGTTGAATTGAAAGTAGATCACGTCCGCATCGAAGGCGCGACGGCTCTGAAAGAAAGCGAAGTCATCGATGGGGCTGACCTAAAGTCCTCCACGTGGCGCTGGTGGAAATTTTCTTGGCTCACGAGCGGCGGACGTCTGGACCCTGATGAATATCGCAAAGACTGCCAACGCGTCCGGGATTTCTATCGGGCCAAGGGTTTTCTTGATGTCCAAATCGAAGAAATGGATGCCGAAAAGGCCTGCACCATCAAAGACGTCTCGGGTACGAACGGCTGGCTTGATGTCGTCATTCGAGTCAAAGAAGGCCGTCGTTACGCCGTCGGTAGCGTGACTCTTTCGGGTAACGGCATGGGCGCGGCCCAAGAAGCGTTCAAGACCGAGGCCCTGCAGAAAGTCGTCAGTGAGCCTTCGCTTCGCCGGGGGGCTCACCCCGTGGAAGTGGATCAATTGAATAAAGGCGACTGGTATGCGACCGGCGCCGTCGAAGCAGCGGCCGATAAGCTGCGCGAGTATTATGGCCAGATGGGTTATTTGAATACGCAGGTAAACGTCGGCCGTAAGCCGAATCTGGAAACCGGAGCCATCGATATAAAATTCACGCTGGAAGAAGGGCAGCGCTTCTCCGTCCGTTCTTTGGAAATCCAAGGGAATTCCAAGACGCGTTCGAACGTCATTGCCCGTGAGTTAGCCCTAGGGCCGGGCGAAGTTTTCGACCTTGCCCGCATGCGCGTTTCCGAGGGTCGTCTGCGCAACACCCAATTTTTTGAAGAAGTCCGCGTAACCCCGATTCCGACCCCAGTCCCGGGCCAAAGCGACCTGCGCGTCGTGGTCAAGGAAGGTCCGACCGGCCAGGTGAGTTTTGGCGCGGGCTACAGCACGGTCGAGCAATTGGTCGGCTTCGTCGAATATTCCGAAGGAAACTTCGATTATTCTAATCCTGAAGGATGGTATCGTGGCGGTGGTCAAAAATTCCGGGTACGGATTTCCGCGGGTAGCGTCTCCAGTTCCTTCGAGCATTCGTTCGAAGAGCCAGCCCTTTGGGAGCGTGATTTGGCCGTAGGCTATAAGATTGAGCGCCGTTTTACGGGTTACCAGTCTGCCAATTACTCCGTCGTGACCGAAGGCTTTGGCGTCTATGCGCGCCGCCGGATCTTCGGCGCTGTCGAAGGTCGCATCGCTTATGACCTTCGACGCGTATCGGTTGGTGACGTAACCCTTTCCGCTCCGGCGGATGTTTCCAGTGAAAGCGGCCACCCTAAGACGATTTCCTCGATAACGCTTTCGGCATCCCAAGACACCCGCGACGAATATAATTTCCCGACGCGCGGTTCACGGATTTCCTTGTCCGAAGAAATTGCCGGCAACGGACTGGGCGGAAGTCTCTCCTACCTGAAGTCCGAGCTGCGGGCCGGTAAATGGTTACTCCTTTCACCCACCGCCGAACAGACCTTAAGCGTAATCGGCCGCGTCGGCATGCTTTCAGGAAAACGCTCTGAGCTTCCTTTCTACGAGCGCTTTTATCTCGGCGGCGCTTACGATATGCGTGGTTTTTCTTACAATGATGTGGGTTCGTTTGAGACCTATGACACTAGTTTTGGCAATCAGCCCATGGGCGGTATGACCTATGGTTATTTCAGTACCGAATACCTCATCAAGGTCGCCGATAATCTGCGCTTGGCCGCTTTTTATGATTTTGGCTTGGTCAATGCCGAAAGCGCCGACTTCAGTCTGTCACAGGCGAACTCCGATTGGGGTCTCGGCATGCGCATTCTATTGGGCGGGTCCGTGATGCGTCTGGACTTCGGTTTCCCCCTAAAAACCACCAAAAACCCTACATCCGGGGCTCCTCTCAACACGGGCGGCATGAAGTTTAACTTCAGTTTTGGCACGGTCTTTTGATTGCCAACCATCCGCCGTTCCTACTTTCTCAACTCCCTACCATGAAGTCCCTATCCGCTCTTCTCATCTTCGCCGCCACTTCAGTTTTCGCCGCCGCCCCTAACGTTGGGGTGGTCGATATTGCTGAAGTCATGGCCAAATACAATAAGGCCATCGAAACCAAGGCCAGCATCGACAAGTCCGTCGAAGCCAGCAAAGCCGCCATCGCTGAGCGCGGTAAGGAAGTCGAAGGCCTCAAGGCTGACCTCGATGCCACCGTTAAGCGTGCCAACGATCCGATTCTCAACGAAGCCGGCAAGAAGTCCCTTCAGTCCGAAGCCCAAGTTAAGAACAACGCTCTCCAGCAGCGCTTCCAGGAGTATCAGCAGTTCGCCCAAAACGCTCAGGCCACCATCCAGCAGCGCTTCAATGAACTGCAGAATGCCGTGAACGCGGATATCAAGTCTCAGTCTGAAAAGGTCGCCAAGGAAAAGGGCCTCCAACTCATCCTTCCTAAGGCGATTGCCTTCCATGCGGACGCTTCTCTCGATATCACCGAAGAGATCACCAAGGAACTCAACGCTGGCTATAAGAGCACGGCACCTGTGACACCTGCCGCCCCAGCTGGCGATAAGCCCGCTACCAAGTAAGCCCGAAACGCGCCCCTGCTAAGCAGGGGCGCTTCATTTAGGTTCATGTCTATCACTTTCACCCCACAACAAGTCGCCTCGATCATCGAGGCTGTGGCTGTTGTGGGTGCGCGGACTGATCCGATTCAAGGTATCGCCGCCTTAGCAGAAGCCTCGGCGGATGATCTGTCTTTTTTAGGTAATCTGAAATACTCGGCGGAAGTGGCAACTTCCCGGGCAGGGGTAATCCTTGTACCGCTTGAATTCGTCGGAGTTCCTCAGACGAATCAGGTATTCTTACGCGTCGCCAAACCTTCCTTCGCTTTGGCTTTAATTTGTTCGGTCTTGGAGGCCAAGCTCTGGCCCAAGCCACCTGCTGGCGTCCATGCGTCCGCCGTGGTGGCTCCTTCTGCCTTCGTTGATCCCTCCGCCCACATCGGTCCGCTTTGTGTCGTCGGTGAAAATGCGATCATCGCCGCCGGCGTGACGCTGGAGGCTCGCTGCCAAATCGGCACGCATGCCAAGGTCGGGCCAGACTCTTGGCTTAAACCGGGCGTACTTATTGGCGATTATTGCGTCTTGGGCGCTCGTTGCCGCATTCAACCTGGAGCCATCATCGGTTCGGATGGCTTCGGCTATGAGCCGATTGACGGAACGATTCATCGCATCCCGCAAATCGGAACCGTTGTCTTGGAGGATGACGTCGAAGTCGGGGCGAATACGACGATTGACCGGGCCCGCTTCAGCCGGACGGTGATTGGCCGCGGTACTAAAATCGATAACTTAGTCCAAATCGCCCATAATGTCAGAATCGGCCGCCAATGTCTCATCACCGCACAGGTGGGCATCGCGGGAAGTACGACGCTCGGCGATCATTGCGTGCTCGGCGGGCAGGCCGGCGTGGCCGGGCACCTGACTCTCGGCGACCGCGTCAAGCTGGGCGCCCAGACGGGCCTTTTCGAGGATGTGCCCGCTGACGGCTTCGTCAATGGAACGCCAGCGATGCCCTTTGGTCTGGAACGCCGACTGGTCGTTTTGTCCCGTCGTTTACCGGATTTGTTCAAAAAGGTTGATTCGCTCGCCGCCTCCTTGGACTCTCCTAGGAGTTAACTGACATGAGCGCCCCAGAGATGAAGATTTTTACCGGTAACGCCAATCCGGCCCTCGCCAAAGAAATCTGCGAACACCTCGGCGTGCCGCTGGGTTCGGCTACGGTCAATCGCTTCCCGGACGGTGAAACGTTCGTACAGATCAACGAGAATATCCGGGGTTGTGACGTTTACGTCATTCAGCCCACCTGCGCTCCGGCTAATGACCGCATCATGGAATTGCTTATCATGATTGACGCGATGCGCCGTGCGTCCGCCGCGCGCATCACCGCGGTGATCCCGTTTTTCGGTTATGCCCGGCAAGACCGTAAAGATAAACCCCGCGTACCAATCACGGCCAAGCTCGTGGCCAATTTGCTCACCGCCGCCGGCGCGAATCGCGTACTGACCGTCGACTTGCACGCGCAGCAGATTCAAGGCTTCTTCGATATCCCGGTCGACCATCTTTACGCCTCGCCGGTGTTCTACGCTCATATCAAAAATAAACCTTGGTTGAAAGATGCCACGGTGATTTCGCCCGATGTCGGGGGCCTGAAATATGCGGCCGCGGTGGCTGATATGCTTAATCTGCCCTATGGTTTCGTGGCCAAGCGCCGGACCAGCGCGACGACCGTCCAGGCCACCAGCCTCGTCGGGGAAGTCGACGGTCGCGACGTCATCTTGGTCGACGATATGACCGAAACCGCCGGCACATTGACGGCGGCCGCTGAACTCTTGAAGAAGAACGGTGCTCGCTCGGTGCGCGCCGTGGTCTCTCACTGCATGATTCAGGAAATCGCTTACGAGCGCTTACGTAACGGTGCGATCGATGAAGTGATTACGACCAACTCCGTGCCCATCGATACCCGCGGCCTGCCAATCACGGTGCTTTCCATCGCGCCTTTGCTTTCAGATGCCATCCGGCGCATCCACGGTAATAGCAGCGTGACCGACCTTTTCCCCATCAAGGGACACTGAGGTCCGCCTCCGGACACGAAAAAAGCCGCATCAAACGATGCGGCCTTTTTGTTGGGAGATTTCCCTGGACTTACTTCTTAGCGGACGCGAGGAAGTCGAGGATGACCTTGGCTTGGTCGCTGGTGTGGCCCTTGTGGTCGGCGTAAACGCACTTGCCGTCCTTGAAGAGGAAGGCGCTGCGACTGGCGAAGCCGACCATGCTCTTCACGCCGAAGGCTTCGGTGACGGCCTTCTTCTCCTTGTCGGCGAGGAGACGGAAGGGAAACTTCTGTTCGTCTTTGAATTCCTTCTGGAGTTGCTCGTCGTCGGTGCTCACGCCTAAGACTTGGACGCCAGCTTTTTGGAGATCAGCCCAGCCATCGCGGAGCGAACAGCCCTGCTTAGTGCAACCACCCGTCTTCGCTTTGGGGTAGAAGTAGACGAGCAGGATGCCCTTGGCGCCTTCTTTGGCGAGATCGACGGGCTTGCCGTCTTGGTCATTGCAGACGACGGCTGGGATGGCATCGCCGACGGCAAGCTTTTCAGCGGCACTGCCAAGGAAGGGGAAGAGGGAGAGGAGCATGGAGGCGAAGAGGGTCTTCATCCTGCCAAGATTGGGCGGCGATTAGGAAAAGGCAAATGCGTCCAGCGATGTTTTCCTATCGCTTGTCGATGCTTCTGAGGCCAAAAATGACGTTATGTTGCAGGCCGTCCTCGACACCATCCCTCATCGCCCTCCTTTCCTGTTCTTGGATCGGATTGATGAGATTCGGGCCGACGGGGTGACTTGCTCCCGGACGTTCCGCGCGGATGAGCCTTTCTACGCTGGGCACTACCCGGGCAACCCCATCACCCCTGGGGTGCTGCTGTGCGAGTCGGTTTTTCAAGCAGCGGCTATTTTTCTGACCAAAAAGCTACAAGGGGAGGGCGGGGTGGCCGCCGACAAGACTCCGGTACTTTGCCGCATCGAAGAGGCAAAGTTCAAAGGGATGGTGCGGCCGGGCGACACGGTCTCCATCGAGGTCAAGCACGTCGAAACCCTCCAACAATTTCACTTCATGACGGGGACCGTTCGCCGTGAGGGCAAGGCGGTTCTGACGATACGTTTTGCCCTCGCCCTTATCGATAAGGCCGACTGATTAACTGCGATGTCGTTTCTTGGTCTCACCGGAAAAACCTTTCTCGTCTTGGGCGTCGCCAACAAGAAGTCGGTCGCTTGGCACGTGGCGAAGACCCTGGAGGAAGAAGGCGCGAAGGTGATCTATTCCGTCCGTTCGCAAGCGCGGCTCGATTCGCTAAAGGGTCTTCTGGAGGGAAAGCCGGTTTACCTCTGTGACCTTGAGCGGGAGGAAGAAACCATCCGCTTGGCCTCGGCGGTGGGCAAGGAGCATGGCCCGATTGACGGGGTTTTACACAGCGTGGCGTTCGCGAATTTTTCCCAAGGAATGCAGCCTTTTCACGAGACCCTCCGAGCCGATTTTCTCCAAGCGACGGCCATTTCCTGTTTTTCTCTCGTCGAATTAGCCCGGGCGTTGAAGCCCCATCTTAAGTCGGATGCCTCGGTGGTCTCGATCGGAATTTCTTCGCAAGTCACCGCTTCCAACTACGGATATATGTCCCCGATCAAGGCGGCCTTGGAGTCGGCAATGCGTTTCCTGGCGAAATCTTTTTCAGCGGATACGCGGGTGCGGTTTAACAGCGTGAACGCCGGTCCGCTGAAGACGAGTGCGAGCGCGGGCATCCCCGGCTATCTCCATAATTACCTGCACGCCGAAAAGATGACCTTTCGCAAGGAGGCCCTGAAGACCCAGGAAGTCGCCGATACGGCGGTCTGGCTGCTTTCGCCGCGCTCCAGCGGTATCAATGGCCAAGGCATCGTTGTCGATGCGGGCATGGGGCTGAATTTCTTTGACGAAGAATTGGTCAAGGCGTCATCCCGTATTCTTTGACGTGCAATTCAGGCGCACAGTTTTATCCGGGCTGGTGGCTGAACTTCCTCCCGAAGTTTGGACTTCGGAGACTTTGGAATTAAAATTAGCCCCTCTCTACCAGCGTTTAAAGCTACCGGAAGGGCGCTTGGAGCTGATGACTGGGATCCACGAGCGGCGCTTCTGGCCTCAGGCTATCCGCCCTTCGGAAGCTTCCGCTTCAGCGGGTCGCCGGGCGATGGTCGCCGCCGGCGTGGGGCCGCATGATATCGACCTGTTAATCCATTCATCAGTGTGTCGCGATCGGCTCGAGCCGTCGACGGCCGCTTATGTGCATGGTTTGTTGGGGCTGGGACCGCAGGCCCAAATCCTCGATGTTTCGAACGCCTGTCTGGGTTGGCTGAACGCGATCGTCTTGGCCGCTGGGCTCATTGAGTCGGGCCAAATCCGGAGAGCCCTCGTTTGTGCCGGTGAAGATGGCCGGCCGCTAGTCGAGCGTACGGTTCGTTTGTTGAACGAAGACCTCACCCTGACGCGTGATGGAATTAAACCTTACTTCGCCAATCTAACGATCGGTGCGGGTGCCGCTGCGGTTGTCGTCAGTCGTGATGACCTGGCCGCACGCGGTGCGATTCGTCTTTTGGGCGGTGCGGCCGAAACGGATTCATCGGCTAATGCTTTATGCGAGGGCGATACTTCGTCGGACGAACTGGATATGCGCACCGACTCGGAGGGTTTATTGATCGCCGGGGTTGCGTTGGCGCAGCGTTGTTGGGGCCGGTTCAAAGGCGTCACGGGTTGGGATGAATCAACGCCCCAACGAGTGGTCACCCACCAAGTCGGCCGTCGGCATTCCGCTTTGCTTTTTGAAAAACTCGGGCTCGATGTCACCAAAGATTGCCAAAGCTTTCATCATCTGGGCAACGTGGGTTCGGTGTCTGTCCCCGCGACGCTGGCCTTGGCTTTGGCGGATGGGCGCATCAAATCAGGTGATCGCGTCGCGCTGCTGGGCATCGGCAGTGGGCTCGCGAGTCTGATGCTTGCCGTCGAATGCCAATGATGTCGCCCATGGATCTCCCTGCCGAGCTCAAGGCTTTATACCCTTTCGCTCCTCATGATTTTTCGGCTCCCTCGGGGCGGATGAATTACGTCGACCACGGTCCTCGCGAGGGTCGCCCAATCTTGCTCCTTCACGGCAATCCATCGTGGTCGTTTCTGTGGCGTGATTTGATCGTGGCACTCGCGGCTCGTGGGCGTCGTGTGATCGCGCCCGACCACGTGGGCATGGGGCTTTCCGGTCGACCTAATCGTTTCCTTCGGCTGGCCGACCGCATCGCTGATGTCGAAGCCTTGCTCGCGCATCTGCAGGTCGAAAAATATGACTTAGGCGTTCATGATTGGGGTGGTGCCATCGGTTTCGGGCTGGCTGGCCGGAATCCTGATCGCGTGGGTAAAATCCTTGTCACCAATACCGGGGCGTTTCTGTCCACGCAGATACCTTTCCGCATCGCCCTTTGCCGAGCCCCCCTTATCGGCCGCTTCATCGTTCAGGGCCTGAACGGCTTCGCCTGGCCGGCGACCTGGATGGCGGTGGAGCGTCCACTGGCGGCGGCGGTTAAGGCCGGGTTCCTTTTCCCCTACTTATCGGCTTCAAGACGTCGGGCTGTGGCCGACTTTGTGGCCGACATACCCATGGAGCCCCATCACCCCTCTCGCCCCGTTCTGGCGGCCGTTGAGGCGGCTTTGCCTGGCTTACGGGGGAAATCCATGTTGCTCTGCTGGGGCCTGAAGGACTTTTGCTTCAATCAGGCCTTTTTAGAGGGCTTTAAGGGGCGCTTCCCGGAGGCCCAGACGCTAATCTTCCCTTCGGCAGGTCACTACGTTCTCGAGGATGCCGGAGCGGAAGCGATCGGGCCGCTTACAGCCTTTTTCGACTGAGCTTCCTCGGCCCTGTTGGAAAGCTGTTGGCTGGGATGTAAATGGGCTGTGGATAGGCTGTGAGTAAAGCCGACTCAAGTATCTTAAAAGTTTTTGTAAGGGGTTGATTAACAGATATTTCGAAGCCTTAAAAAACATGTGAATCGAGGGCTTTTCCTGTTGCACCGTGAAGTGTTAAAAACAGCATTTTGATACCCCCCTTTTTCCGGGGAAACTCTCCCCAATTTCTATCTAAAATATGAGCGAAAATTCTGACAAATCCAACGCCCGCGGAAAGCACGCCGGCAACGAATCTTACGGAGCCGCCGACATTAAGCGGCTGAAGGGCTTGAAGGCCGTGCGGGAACGTCCCGGCATGTATATCGGAGACACGAACGAGACGGGTTTGCACCATTGCGTTTACGAAATCGTCGACAACTCGATCGACGAAGCGCTCGCTGGTTATTGCCGAAGCATTAAGTTGGAAATCCATGCGGACGGATCTTTGTCCGTCGAGGACGATGGCCGCGGGATTCCAGTGGCGATGCACCCGGAAGAAAAAATTCCGACCCTTGAGCTCGTGCTCACCAACCTGCATGCTGGTGGCAAGTTCGACAAGGGGGCTTATCAGGTCTCGGGCGGATTAAATGGCGTCGGCGCAAAGTGCGTCAACGCACTCTCCGATAGTTTTATCGCCGAGGTCAGTCGCGAGGGCGAAGTGCACCAGATGAAATTCAGCCGCGGCGAAGTCGTCCAGGCCATCAAGGTCATCGGCAAGACGAAGCGCACCGGCACGAAGATTACTTTTCACCCCGACCCGGAAATCTTCGTCGCCACGCAAGAGTTCAAGTACGACATCATTCTTCGCCGTCTGCGCGAGTTGGCTTTCCTTGTTCCGGGGATCGTCGTCGAGCTCAAGGATCAGCGCTCCAACCGGGCCGATCGTTTTGAATTCAAGGACGGCATTGCGGAATATGTTTCTTTCCTAAACGCCAACGAGGAGACGCTTTTCGATAAGCCGATCCTGATTTCAGCCGAAGTTGATTTTACCGATTTATCCAACCCTCGGGTCATGGCAGAAGGCGAAAAACCTAAGCCGGATCAGCGCCGCATGACGCTCGACGTGGCCTTGCAGTATAACGATCGCTACGACGAAATGGTTTTCAGTTACGCTAATTTGATTAATCAGCCCGAGGGCGGCACCCACCTTTCTGGCTTCCGTTCGGCCCTGACCCGCGTGGTTAATCATTACGCCAAGTCTAATAATCTCATCAAGGACAAGGACGCCAAACTCAATGGCGACGACATGCGCGAAGGCCTGGTAGCCGTCATTTCCGTCAAGCACCCCGACCCCAAGTTCCAATCGCAGAACAAGACCCGCCTCACTAATCCGGAAGTCGAAGGGATCGTGACCTCGGTGGTCGGCGAGCAGCTGAAATATTACCTCGAGCGCGACCCGAAGACCGGCCGCCGTATCGTTGACAAATGTTTGAATGCCGCCCGGGCGCGTGAGGCTGCTCGTAAGGCCCGCGAAACCGTTCGTAAGTCCGCGATGTCCTCCGGAGGCCTGCCAGGCAAGTTAGCGGACTGCTCCGAGAGCGACCCGGCGGTCTGCGAGCTTTACATCGTCGAAGGTGACTCCGCGGGTGGTTCCGCCAAACAAGGTCGCGACCGCCGCTACCAAGCAATCCTCCCGATCAAGGGTAAGATTCTCAACGTCGAGAAAGCCCGCATCGACAAGATCCTCTCGAACGAAGAAATCCGCACCATCATCACCGCTTGCGGAACCGGCATCGGTAAGCACGAAGGAGACGGAGCTTTTGACGTTACGAAATGCCGCTACCACAAGCTGGTGATCATGACAGACGCTGACGTCGACGGTTCGCACATCCGCACTTTGCTGCTGACGTTCCTCTATCGCCAGATGCCTGGACTCATCGAAGCGGGCTATGTCTATATCGCCCAACCGCCGCTTTATAGAATTAAGCGCAAGAAGCGTGAGCAGTACGTCGACAATGACCCAGAACTTAACCGCATCCTTCTCGAGCTCGGTTCGGAAGACGTGAATTTACTGCGCTTGCGCGATAAGCATATCTTCCCTGGCCAGAAGCTGGATAAGATTGTGGAATCCCTCGCTCGACTGGAGTCGCTTGGATCAAGTATCGGCCGGACAGGTTGCCAGCTGGGTGCCTACCTTGACGAGCAGGATCACAAGAGCCATGTGCTCCCGCGTTTCATCGTGCGCACCCGCACGGGCAATGAGGAAACTTACGAGTTCCTTAAGGACTCCGACGCCAAACAGGCGTACCTTCGCAGTGCCGGGGTCGAAGACTTCCTTTCCGATAAGATCGACCGCGAAAAGAAATTGAAAGACGGCACTGTTGTCCAAGAGCGCGTGAACGTCATCGAAATCTTCGAGAACGATTCGATCTCCAAAGTCCTCAAGGATCTCGAGACCCAAGGGATGGACGTCAAGCAGTTCAGAGCCGACGTAGAAGCCCGCTACCATCTGATTGATGGTTCGACGCCTGAAGAAGCTCCGGTCGCCGCCGAAGCGGCGGAAGACGAACCTAAGGCCAAGGGCGAAGAGAAGCCGGCCAAGAAGCTGGTCAAGAAAGCCGACCCTATCCCCTTGGGCACCATCCTAGAGTTGATTGGCCAGATTCGCCAGTTTGGCCGCAAGGGACTGCAGATTCAGCGCTACAAAGGTTTGGGCGAAATGAACCCTAAGCAGTTGTTCGAAACCACGATGGATCCCGCCAAACGCCGCTTCCTTAAGGTCGACATCCAGGATGCTGCTGAAGCCAACCGGGTCTTCGCCATGCTGATGGGAGAAGACGTGCCGTCTCGCCGCGCCTTCATCGAAGATAATGCGCTCAATACCTCCAACCTCGACGTCTGAGCCCGTTCTCCTCCCCTAATTATTTCATCCCATGTATTCTGACAAAGAGAAACTCACTTCCGCTAATATCACGGATATCATGCAGACGGCGTACATCGATTATTCGATGTCCGTCATCGTCTCGCGTGCGCTCCCGGATGCCCGCGACGGCCTGAAGCCCGTCCAGCGCCGCATCCTGTATGCGATGATGCGCGAAGGCCTCGTCCATAACCGTCCCTTCGACAAGTGCGCCGGTGTCGTCGGTGAAGTGTTGAAGAACTACCACCCGCACGGGGATAGCTCCGTGTACGATACCTTGGTGCGCTTGGCCCAGAATTGGGTGATGCGCTACCAGCTGATTGAGCCTCAAGGCAATTTCGGATCGGTCGACGGCGATCCACCCGCTGCGTACCGTTACACCGAGTGTCGCCTTTCCGAGGTCTCCGCCGAACTCCTGGCGGATATCGACGAAGACACGGTCGATTTCATTCCAAACTACAAAGAGTCGACCACGGAGCCAACCGTGCTGCCTTGTGCTTTGCCCCACCTCCTGATGAACGGTTCGACCGGTATTGCGGTCGGCATGACGACCAATATTCCCCCGCACAATCTGCAGGAACTCGTCGATGCCACCTGCCTGATTATCGATAAGCCTAATACGACGGTCGAAGACTTGGAGAAGATCATCATCGGTCCGGACTTCCCAACGGGCGGGGTGATCAACGGCAAGGACGGCATCAAACAGTACCTGCGCACCGGGCGCGGTATCATTCGCGTACGCGGCGTAGCCCACACCGAAGAGATGAAGAACGGCAAGGAGCAGATTGTCCTGACCGAACTTCCGTACAACGTAAACCGGTCTTCTTTGGTTAAACACATCGCTGATCTTTGCACCGAGAAGGTGCTCGACGAAGTCTCTGACCTCCGCGACGAGTCCGATGAAAATACCCGCGTGGTGATTGAGCTGAAGCGGAATGAGAACCCGAAGGTGGTCATCAACAAGCTCTATAAGCACACGAATTTCGAAAACTCCTTCGGCGTCATCCTGCTCGCGCTCGATAAGCGTCGGCCGAAGCAGATGAATATCCGGGAGCTGCTCGAATGTTTCGTCGAGCACCGCCGCGATGTGGTCACCCGCCGTACCCGTTTCCGTCTCCGGAAGGCCGAAGACCGCGCCCATATCCTCGAAGGCTTTAAGATTGCCCTCCGTAATCTCGACGACTTCGTCAAAATCATCCGTGCCTCCGTCAATCGCGACGAGGCTCGGGTGAAGTTGATCGCCAAGTATGGCCTCAGCGAACGCCAGGCCGTGGCGATTCTCGACTTACGCCTCTATCAGCTCACCGGGCTGGAGCGTGACAAAATTGAAGCCGAATACCGCGAACTGATGGCGCTCGTCGAAGAGCTTCGCAGTATCCTTTCCAGCGAGGCCAAGTTGCTGGCGCTGATCAAAAAGGAACTGCGCGAAGCTGCCAAGAATCACGTCGGGCCGCGCAAGACCAGGGTCAACGCCCAAGAAGGCGATCTCTCGATGGAAGATATCGTCGCGAACGAAGGGTGTGTCGTCACGGTCTCGCACGCGGGCTTTATCAAGCGCACGCCGGTGGCCCAGTATCGCCTGCAGAGACGCGGTGGCAAGGGAACCAAGGGCGCGGAGCTTTCCAAGGCAGCCTCCGATGACGACAGTGACTTCATCGAGCACCTCTTTACGGCGAATACCCACGACCATATCTTGTTCTTCATGAACAACGGACGGGTCTACGTAGAGAAAGTTTACGAAATTGAAGAAGCCGGGCGGGCCACTCGCGGTAAGTCAATCGCTCGACTGCTTGACCTCAAGGACGACGAAAAACTGGCCGCCATGGTCTGTGTTTCCAACTTCGACGAAGGCAAGTTCCTGATCATGAGTACCGCCTTGGGTACGATCAAGAAGACGGAGATTTCCAAGTATGCCAACTACCGCAAAGGAGGCATCATCGGCATCAATATCGAACACGGCGATCGTCTCATCTCGACCAAGCTGACCAACGGCGACAACGAAGTCGTCATGATCTCGCAGTCGGGCATGTCCATTCGCTTCCACGAATCCGATGTCCGCTCCATGGGACGCGACACCACGGGCGTCGTGGGCATGCGTCTCGATTTGGGTGACTTGGTCAAGGCGATGGAAATCGTCGATCCGGCCTGCACGCTCCTGGTCGTCGGCATCGACGGCATCGGCAAGCGGACGCCCTTTGACGATCCAGAGACCAAAGAGCCCGTCTATCGGAAGCAATCCCGCGGAGGTAAGGGCGTCATTGCGATCTCCACCGAGGTCGGTGTGGCCGGCGCACTCAGCGTCCAGGAAGCAGACGAAGTCATGCTGCTCACCAAGGGCGGTCAATCGATTCGTACCAAGGTCTCGGATATCCGTTGTACGGCCGGGCGGAATACCAAGGGAGTCCGCGTCATGCGCCTTAAGGACGGCGAAGCGCTTTTGGGTATTTCGAAAGTGGAGCGGTCGGAGGAAGAAGAAGAAAACGCTGCGAAGCCACAGACTTAAGCCAACGATTCCAGGCAAGCAAAAGGGGCGCCAAGTGGCGCCCCTTTTTATTTACTTAAGCGCGTTCGAGCGCCGCGATGCATTCGACGTGCCGCGTTTGCGGGAAGAGGTCAAAGGGGCGGACGGCGATCACCTTCCACCCCAGGGTGCAAAGGTATTTCAAATCACGTGCTTGAGTGTCCGGAGCGCAACTGACGTAGACGATGCGACGCGGATTGAAGCGGTGCAGCTGCTCTAAGAAGGTTTCATCGCAGCCCTTGCGGGGCGGGTCGACGATCACCGCGGAATCAGCGCCGTTGACCGGGATGTTCTTGAAGATGGATTCGGCGCTGCCGGCGATGAACCGGCAGTTCACAAGGCGATTAAGGGTCGCATTCTCCGCCGCCTTGCGGGCCGCTTCCGCGCTGACCTCGACTCCGTTGACGGATTCGAACTGACGGGCGCCTGAAAGGGCGAAAAGGCCTGATCCACAATAGGTATCAACGAGGTGTTTCGCACCTGATTCTTGGGCAAGTTTGATGGCATAACCAACGAACTGCTCGAGGACCGAGGGGTTATTTTGGAAAAATTCGCCGGCCAGGAACTTGAGCTGAATGGCCCCGACTTTTTCGGTGACGACTTGACGGGGATCGGTGATGACGCCTTCTTCGCAATCGCGGAAGAGCAGGGTGGCTCCGCGTTCGAACCGGCCGGGGTTACCTCGAATCTCTTTCCGGGATTTCGCAAAAGATGAATTAATCGCATCGGTCGCAATCGGGCATTTAGGTACATCGATGACGCGGCGGGATGTGCCGGAGGCCAGGAAGCCGATCGGGAAGTCTGCTCGCCGGGGGGTCATGAAGTGCGGCGTGATTTTTGAACGGTAGCCATATTGCTTCGGTGACGGGTGGCAGGGTTCGACTTCTACTTTGAGTCCGCCCAGGCGTTCGAAGGCTTCCGCGACTTGCTTGCGCTTCCACTCGAGCTGCTGAGGGTAGGCCAGATTCTGGTATTGGCATCCGCCGCACTCTCCGAAGAGGTCGCAACGGGGTTGGACTCGATGCGGCGAAGGGATGACGACGCGGACAAGGTCGGCTCGGGAGAAGTTGGCTGAATTATGCCAGACGCGGGCGACGATTTTTTCCCCGGGTAGCGCTCCAGGAATAAAGACCACCCAGCCGTCGACGCGGGCGAGGCCTTCGCCGAGGTTGGTGATTGTGGCTATTTCTACCTCGATCTCTTGATGGTAAGTAAATTTGCCAGGACGGAACTTGGATGCGTCAGGCTTGCGTGATTGAGGTGGCTCGAATTCGGACATGTGATGAAAGTCAGCCACAACGCGAGGAGGTCGAGCCTTATCCCTTGTGTCCCCTTGACGGCTAGCCTTGCCCTCCGGCAGGACATGCTACTCACTGCCACCGTGTCCGAAGAGGTCATTCAAAGTCGTCAGAACCCCCGCGTCCAGGCTTTGGCCCGCTTACGCGATCGTGCGGAGCGGGAAGCCCGCGGCTTGTTCATCGCGGAAGGTCTGCGGGAGCTGTCCCGGGCCATCGAGCGCAAGGTCGAGGTTCTGGAAATCTATTTCTGCCCGTCGATGTTCCGTGGAGCGGAGGCCGCCGAACTCGTCACCCATGGTCGAGCGTCCGGGGTGCTTTGCTGTGAATTGGGGGTTTCGGCGTTTGAGAAGGTCAGTGGGCGCGAAGGGCCCGATGGGCTGATTGGCGTCGCCCGCACATGGGATTGCTCCCTTGGGCAGCTCAAGACTTCGGCTAATCCGCTGATACTACTCGCCGAATCGGTCGAGAAGCCAGGCAACCTCGGCGCCTTGCTCCGTACCGCGGACTCCGCCGGTTGTGATGCGCTCATCGTCTGCGACCCGATCACCGATGTCTTTAATCCCAACGTTGTTCGCTCGTCGCAGGGAGCGCTTTTCTCGATACCCGTGGCGGTTTGCACGTCACCGGAGGCAGCCGCTTGGATGAAATCGAAGGGCATCCGCTCCTTGGCGACGTCACCGGCGGCCACCAAGGCTTATTGGGATGTCGATTGTCGCGGACCCGTGGCCTTGTTGCTCGGCTCGGAGAAGGACGGCTTGACGGATTTTTGGCTTAAGAGCGCGGATGAGAAGATCTCAATCCCGCAGGCTGGATCATCGGATTCGCTCAACGTTTCCAGTGCCGCGGCGATTTGCCTCTTCGAAGCGGTCCGCCAGCGCCGCAAATAAAAAGACCAGGCATTTAGCCTGGTCTAGGTTGAGGGTCCGTCGAATTGCTTAGCCAATGGCCTTGGCGACGAGATCGTCGAGCTTCTTGCCGTCGACAGCGAAGGCGCGGATACCTTCGGCGGTCTTCTCCGTAGCCATCGCGTCTTCGTTGTGGTGCCAGCGGAAGTCTTTTTCTCCCCAGGCCTTGGCGGCTTCGCCTTCGGCCTTGGCGGCGGCTTCATCGAGTGCCTTGGGCACGGCGGCTGAGTCCTTGGAGAGCTCTTCGAGGAGGTTTGGGGCAATGGTCAGGAGGTCGCAACCGCAGAGCGCCTTGATTTGGCCGCAATTACGGAAGGATGCGCCCATGACCTCGGTCTTGATGTCGTTGCGCTTGTAATAGGCGAAGATGCGGCGGACGGATTGGACGCCAGGGTCGTTGGCGCCGGAGGAGGCGACTTCGTTCCAATTGGCCCCTTGGGATTTTTTATGCCAATCGTAGATGCGGCCCACGAAAGGCGAGATCAGCTGGACCTTGGCGTCGGCGCAGGCGACGGCCTGGGCGAAGGAGAAGAGAAGGGTGAGGTTGCAACGGATGCCTTCTTTTTCGAGCTCGGCGGCTGCTTGGATACCTTCCCAGGTCGAAGCCATTTTGACGAGGATGCGCTCCTTGGGGATGCCGGCGGCCTTATAAAGAGCGATAAGTTCCTTGGCCTTGGCAATAGTCGCTACTTTGTCAAAGGACAGGCGGGCGTCGACTTCGGTAGATACGCGCCCGGGGACAATCTTGAGGATCTCGGTGCCGAAGGAGATGAGGAGAGCGTCGACGGCGGCCTGGACCCCGCGACTCTTGTTGTCCAGGGCGGCCTTTTGGAGGAGGGCCTGGTACTCGGGCATCTGGACGGCCTTGAGGATCAGACTCGGGTTGGTCGTGGCATCCAGCGGCTTGAAGGCCTTCATGGCGGCAAAATCGCCGGTATCCGCGACGACTTTGGTGTGTTGGCGAAGTTGCTCGAGTGCGTTCATAGAGTGGAAGGGCTTGGAGCGTGGTAAAGGGGATGAAATTGTCCAGCCAGAGTCGAGGCGAGGCCGCCGGGGATGCTTTTGCCATCTCTCGCTTGTTTTGGGGGGCTGGCTCGTTCAAATTACCCCATGCGAATTAAGGTTAAGCAGGCTTTGGCTTCGGCGGAGCCGCTCATGGATATCACGATCGCGGGATGGGTCCGTACGCGCCGAGACGCGAAAGAATTTTCCTTCGTGGAAGTCAATGACGGCTCCTGCCTGAAGAATCTTCAAATTATCGTCGACCTTGCCGTCCCCGGTTCAGAACAACTTAAGGATGCACTTACCGGATCCTCGGTCCGGGTGGAAGGGTCTTTGGTGGCCTCGCCGGCCAAGGGGCAGAAATGGGAACTTAAGGCTACGGCTTTTCAATTAATCGGGCGAGCGGACGAATCTTTCCCGCTGCAAAAGAAAGGACACACGGTGGAATTTTTGCGCTCAATCCCGCACTTGCGGGCACGGACGAATCGCACGGGCTCTCTGTTGCGCATTCGTAGTCGTCTGGCCTGGGCGGTCCACGAATTCTTTCAAGAAAAGGGCTTTGTTAATGTGCATACGCCCATCATCACGGCGAGCGACTGTGAAGGGGCGGGGGAGTTATTTCGCGTCACCACTTTAGACCCCAAAGATCCGCCCAAAGATAATCAGGGTAAGGTGGATTGGGCGGGAGACTTTTTCGCCCGGCAATCCTACCTCACTGTTTCGGGGCAGTTGGAAGGGGAGACTTTAGCCTGTGGACTTGGGGATATCTATACTTTCGGACCGACGTTCCGGGCGGAAAATTCGCATACCAGCCGGCACGCCAGCGAGTTCTGGATGATCGAGCCAGAGATGGCGTTTTGCGACCTTACGGGGGACATGCAATGCGCGGAAGAACTCGTGAAATACCTTGTTAAATCAGCCCTAAACAACTGTGCGGAGGAGCTGGAATTCTTCAATGCTTTCGTCGATCCGGGCCTTTTGGAGCGACTGAAATTCGTCGCCGAAAGACCCTTTGCGCGCATCACTTACACGGAGGCTATCGCTATCTTGTCCAAGACCTCGCAGGTTTTTGAATTCCCAGTCATCTGGGGCGAGAATCTGCAATCGGAGCACGAGCGTTTTTTGACCGAAGTCCATTTCCAATGCCCGGTGACCGTCCATGATTATCCGAAGGGTGCGAAGCCCTTTTATATGCGACAGAACGATGATGGCAAAACGGTGGCCGCGATGGATGTGTTAGTTCCTGGCGTCGGCGAGATCATCGGAGGCAGTCAGCGAGAGGAACGACTCGATCGCTTGGTCGCTGCGATGCAATCGCACGGACTCGACCTTCAGAGTTACGCATGGTATGTGGACACTCGTCGCTTTGGCACGGTGCCGCATGCGGGCTTCGGTCTCGGCTTCGAGCGGTTGCTCATGTTTATTTCAGGAGAAGGTAACATCCGGGATGTGATTCCTTACCCGCGCACCCCTGGGCACGCCTAAGCTGGGCGGCGCCAGCCGTGATGCGAGACGCTACGAGTGGGTTAGGGAAGCTGCGAAGCTCGAAGGGGTCGCCGGCATGCACCCTTCAGGATTTATTGGAATCTGCTAAATCTTTCGGCCCACGCTTTAACCGGTGTATCAAAAAAATGATGACACCCTTAAGCCGGGCTGGAATTAGCCGGCGGTTATAATGCCGGTTGGGCCAGTTTGCTTGAGTATGGAGAGATCCGCCGGTCGTTAAGTGCATAGACCCGGTTGGAAGAGTTCGGGTTTTGGGAGCCGAAGCAGCTCATGGAGGATGCTTGGTAGTAAAAAATATGTTAAAATTACATATCTTCACCCTAACTCATTGTTAGTAAGCATCATGACGTATGTATGCCGCCTGTGAAAAAATGAAAAATCCGCTTGAAATCGAGGCAACGTTTCTTCACTCTTGGACTTCCCTCCCCCTAAAGGAGGCTGTTCCTTAGATCCTTCGGTGTTCGGACTCAGTGGCGCAAATAAAAACGCCGGTGACCGAAAAAAGACGTTGACGAAACAATCAACGACAACACCGTCCGCCGTTCCTCCCTTTAACAGGAGGCCCCTTTCGGTTCTTTGAGAGTTCATTTTTTTGTGCGACAATACGGCCTATCGTATTAGTCAAAACCTTACACCTGGTGAACCCGGCGATAACTGATCGCGGGTTCTACCATTAAAATTAGAAAACGCGAATTTAGATTATCACCGGTGTTTCACTAGGAACTTGAGAAAATAAAAATAGTTCGGATCCCAGGATCCGAACCTTCAAATGCCTGCTTCGGCAGGATTTTTGGAGAGTTTGATCCTGGCTCAGAGTGAACGCTGGCGGCGTGGTTAAGACATGCAAGTCGAGCGATTTTTGTAGCAATACAAAGAGAGCGGCAAACGGGTGCGTAAC
>Ga0209596_1001115_pt1 | contig 23719 bp, 17 predicted proteins | sample M_130807_MF_Meta_FD_187314 | JGI IMG/M metagenome (GOLD analysis project Ga0209596, IMG submission 187314) | Freshwater microbial communities from Lake Montjoie, Canada to study carbon cycling - M_130807_MF_MetaG (SPAdes) (version 2) | ecosystem: Environmental > Aquatic > Freshwater > Lake...
GGCGGATCTTCGGATCGGAGTTTCCGATGTGGCGCGCGAGCGAATTGGCGTAGAGCCGGTTGAACACCTGCTCGCTGCACTCGTGCCGCGATTCCATGAGGTAAGGCAGCGCCATCACCGCGTACCACGCCGGCTGGCTGACCATCTGCACGGTCAGGTTCTGGCTCTTCAAGGTCGGCGAGCCCGCGGACGCCGCGAGCTTCGCGAAATCGAACGCCTTGGTCTGCTCACCGCGGATCGGCAGCGGGAGCGATTCGGTCACGAGGATGCGCCGCGACAACACCGGCAGGAATCCTTCCTCGCCGTCGCTCAGCCGGTCGGTCGCGCCGACGGCCTTGTAGGTGAGGAAATCCATCCCGTCCTGCACGCTCAGGCGCCACGAGAAGCTCCTGGACTCCTTCGACGGCAGGTCAAAGGCTTGCTCGCCCTGGGTGTTGCCCAGTGCGGCGTCCATGTCCTTCAGCGTGCGCGCGTCGGCCAGCGACAGCTTCACTTTGCCGGTCTGCCGCGTCGGCGACTGGTTGCTGACCTTCACGGTGAATTCGATCGCGTCGCCCTCGCGCACGAAGCGCGGCGGGTTCGGCTCGACCATGAGATCCTTCGCCGTGACCGTCTTGTCCGTGAGGAAGCCGCTGCTGAGATCGCGGCCGTGGACGAAGCCCATGAATTTCCACTCGGTCAGCGCCTCGGGCATGGTGAACTCCATGCGCACGACGCCGTCCTGATTGCTCACGAGATGCGGGAAGAAAAACGCCGTCTCATTCAGATTTTTGCGCGGAGAGACTTTGCTGAGATCGGGGCCGGGCTCCGGTTCGCCGGCGCCGCCGGGACCGCCTTCCGATTTGTCCTTCGCCGCCCTCCTACTCTTTAGCTCCTCCAACGCGTCGCCAGGCTTGCCGCCCGGTGCCGGTGGCATAGCAGCATTCGTACGAGCATCAGCCGTAGCCAAGGCATCGCCATCCATTTCCATTTCGGCATTCGGCAGTCCTCTGCCCGAGGACTTGCGATACCTACCACCGCCACCGCCTATGCCGCCCTTCAAATAGCCGTAGCCCCAGAGATTCTCCGAAATGTCCGGCGGGTAATGGCGGTAGCTCAGCTCCGCGGAGCGGTACTCCTTCGGCCAGCCGCCGAGGACGTGGTTGAAATGCGCCGTGCCATTTTCAAACTGCGGACTCACGCGGCTGTACTCGCGCCGGAACACGCCGAAGCCCTGCATCCAGTTGTGCGCGCGATATTGATCGAGCGAGGCATCGTAGAGCGTCGCGACCATCTCCGCCGCGGCCTTCTTCGCATCGGGACCGGTCACCACCGCCGTCCACGTCTCCTTCTTTCCGGGTTCGAGCTTCGAGGTGAAATGCTCCCATTTCACCGTGAACTTCTTGTTCGACCACGGCACGTCAATCACGCGGTTCTCGAGATACGCGCGGTTCTCGCGCACATACGTGATGCGAATGCTGAACCCGCCGCGCATCTCCTCGGTCACCGCCTGCTCGAACACCTCCTGCGTCCGGCCCTCGCCAGTCCAGAATGCGCGCAGCGTTTTCCCGCGATGCTCCAGCTCGACGTACGCGCGGCCCGTGTCGTAGCCCGTGCCCCACAGCGCGATGAAGCTCCCGCCCGGCTCGACCGTCCACTTCGGCGCGGCGAAATGATTCGCCACGCGCACGGGATACTTCGCGCCCTTGATGTCCACGACCTGCAACGTCTGCCGCGCCGTCACCGCCTTGCCGAAGCGATCCTTCGTCTCGAGCATCGCGCGGTAAATGCCGGCCTTCAGCGGCGTCTCGATCTTCACCGCTCCGGTCGCTTCCGTCTTGAACGGCTTCTCAACAACGACCTCCGCGAGTTCCCACGAGTCGGGATTCGACGGATCGGGCTTCGGCTCGATCGACTTGCCGGCATTCCGCCGGAACCACCAGTAATCATACCGCACCGCGCCGGCCACCTCGGGCCGCACGACTTTCTCCGGCTGCTTGAGCGCGTAGATTTTCACCGTGCCGTCCGCGGGCTGCGGTTCGCCGTCGAGCGAGTTCGTGGCGACGCTCCACTCCACGGGCTTGTCCGGCGTCTGCCATGCGTCCGCGGTGATCGTCGCGGTGAGTGCGGTGTAGCCCGCGCGCAGGGTCTGGCTCGCGGACCGCGTCTCGCCGGTCGTGTCCGTCACATCGGCGTGGACGGTGAAGGAGAAAGTCGGCTCCGTCTTTTCCGGCACCGAGAGATCGGGCAGCGCGGTGAACTTCACCGCGAACGCGCCGTCCGCGCCGGTCGTCGCCGAGCCGTGCGCGATGTTCTGGCTCTCGCCGCGGCCCGGCGGCAGGAAATACCGGCCCCACCAGCACCAGTGTGGAAACTGCACGACGCGCACGACGCGCCATTTCACCTTCGCCCCGCCGATGGCCGCGCCGGTGTACGCCGTGGCCTTGCCCGTCACGGCGACCTCCGCGCCGAGCTTCGCCGCGACCTTCGGCTTCGCCACCTCGACCAGGAATTTCGGCCGCTTGTATTCCTCGACGTTGAAGCTTGTGTGTCCATTCGGCCCGCCTTGCACTTGCAGCGACATCTGCCCCGTGACCGTTCCGCCCGGCGCGGTGAAGCTTCCCGAGAATGCGCCGTAGTCGTTGCACTTCACGGGGTGCTTCGCGACTTCCTTGCCGTTCGGGTCGCGGAAAATCACCGTGAGCCCCTGCCCGGCCAGCGTGGCGTAATCATTTTTCTCCTGGTCCACGCGGTAGCAGATCCCTTTGTACTGAATCGTCTGCCCCGGCCGGTAGAGCGAACGGTCGGTGAAAAACACCGTGTGCGCGCTGGGCTCCGGCTTGCCCGCGCGACCGAGGTATATTTCGTGGTTACCCGAGACGGAATGCCCGCCGCTCTGCGCGAGCAGCAGCAGTTGCCGCTCGCCGCCAACGAAACGGAACATCCCGTTCGCGTCCGTCTTCGTCTCCGGACCGGCGATGAGCCTGAAGTTCCGATCCCTCGTCCACGAACGCACCCTTGCATCCCCGACCGGCTCGCCCGTGAGCGCCTTGAGCACGAAGCCGTCGAGCGCACCTTCCGACTGGGGCGTCCGCACGACGAGCGCGAGATCGCTCACCCACACGTATGCGACCGACACCATGTTGTCCTTCGCGCCGAACGACGCGTCGTGGCTGGCGAGCACGAAATAGAATCCCGGCTTCAAATCCTTCGCCACCGGCACCTTCTCGGTCCGTTCGCGGAAATCCGCGGTCGCGGGGAGATCGGCATTCCAGGCGGACGCCGGCTTCATCGCGATGAGTTCGTTGACGAACTTCTCCTGCATGTCGCGATCCCGTGCTTGGAACGCATCGAAGTCGAAGGGCACCGCGCGGAAGAACGCCTTGCTCACATTCTTGTAGGTCACCGCGACCATGGGCCACGGCTCGTTCCACACGCGCTCGGTGGTGATGTTCACCTGTTTCGCCTCGATCTGCTGGGCGAGGTTGAAACACTGCACGCCGCCGTAGCTCTTCGGGAACACCGCGGCGCCGCGCCTCGCGAGCTTGTGCGCCTCGACCAGCTCGTTCTCCGACTGGAGCACACCCGCCCACGCGAACAGCGCCCGCGTGGAAATCTCGTGGTCCGCCCATTCATCCACGAACCGCTTCAGCGCCGCCTTGTATCGTTCGTTCACCTCGGGGCCGACCGCCTGGTTCTTCGCAAACGCCAGCCGCCACAGATCCGCATCAATCAACGCCGACCTGTCCGCGTCCTTCTCGTGGAAGGCGATCAGGTTCTGGTAGAGCTGGATCGCCTTGAGCTTCCGCGACGCCGTGTCGGTCGTGGCCGGTTTCCACTGCAGGAACTCCGCGCGCCCCGCGAACACCGGGCTGTCCGCGCCGACCTCGAATTCATCCTCCGCCTTCGCGGCGCCCTGCTCGCCCGCCTGGTAAAACTCCAGCGCCTCGTGCGCGAGGAAATCGAACACCGTCGGGCGATACGCATCGGGCACGCTGCCCTTGTCGAGCAGGTCGTCGTAATGCGCGACCGGCGTCGCCTTCAACTCCTTCTCGTTCGCCAGCGCCGCGGTGAACTGCCTGTCGATCTCCGCGAGGATGCGCGGCAGATCCCACGTCGTGAAATCCTTCCCCGGCGCCTCGGCGGTCTGCGTCCGCTGCTGGAAACGCCAGCGGTTCTGCTGGAAGTAATGCCAGTACCAATCGGCGAGAACCGCCTGCATCATCGGCTTCATCTCCGCCGGCGCCGCCGCGAGTTCCGCCTCGAGCCGCGTGATTTTTTCCTCCGGCTTGTTGCCCTGGATGTTCCCCTCGAAGGCGATCTTCGTGCAGATGGCCTTGATGGCCTCCGCGTATCGCTTGTTTTGCAGCGCATCGGCGATGATTGGCTTCAGCTCTTCGATGGCGGTCTTGGGCAGCCCTTTGTCGCGGGCTTCCCGGACCTTCTTCCAACTGACGGCGGAGGCCGTGGTGAGCATGGCGACGGTGCTGGTGATGAGGGCGGCGGTTTTGAGTTTGCTGATGAACATGGCTTTGAGTGTTGCTTGGGTTGCGAGAATGATATTCGGGGCGATGCCGGCGGCGGCTCCGCCGGTGACCCACAGGACGGCGCTTTTGGCCGTGGCCGCGGCCAGACCGGATGGGACAGCCGCGGAGGCCATCCCGGCCTGCGAGGCCAGCCATGCGAGAATGGTCGTCACGCTGACCGAGGTGCCGCGCCTCGAGAGGCGGGCGCGGAGTTTTTCACAGGCGCGGCTGAGCCAGACGCGAAGCGTGCCGTCCTTGCACTTCAGGGCGGCCGCCGTCTCCTCCATGCTGCGGCCCTCAAGGTGGACCATCACCAGCGGAAGCCGGTATTTGGCCGGGAGGGAGTCGAGTTCGCGGTCGAGCGACTCGCGCAGCGCGGCGGAGGATTCCGGGGTCGCTTCATGATTGGCATCGTGGTTCATGGCAGTAGCCTCCTGTTCTCTTCGAAGCCGGCGCTCGCGGGAGGTGCGTTCATTGCGCGCGGTGCAAAGGGCGACATGGTGCAGCCATCCGCCCAGCGCGCGTTCCCGCCCGAGCGACCCCGCCTTGCGGGCCAGGGCGAGGAAAACCGCCTGCGCGGCATCCTCGGCGGCATGGGTATCCTCCAGCACGCGCTGGCAGACCCCGAAGACCATCGGCATGTGGCGGCGGATCAGCTCGGAAAACGCCTCCTCGGATCGCCGGGCTGCGAACGCCGAGAGCAGTTCCGCTTCGGTCTGTTGTGTCTGGTCTTGTGGCACGTGGTTTTGAATCTTACCCCCTGCTCCCAACGCCGGAGGCTAAAATGTTACAACGAAATTCACAGCCCGCTGGATGACGGCCCGCCCTCGTCTGCCCGAGCTGCAATCCGCGGTCCGCGCTTCGCCGCAACTCCTACGGCGGTTCCTTGATCCGCCTGTTATGCGAAACGGGCCCGTTCGGTGGTGCCTTGCAGGAATGTGGACCCGGGGTCGGTCGCCCTGTCATCGAACTGCGCACCCGTCCCCATATCCGCTACGGCTTTCGCCAGGAGTCGGGCAGGCTCGGTTTGGTCTCGCGGAGAATTTCGAGGACGGCCTTGCGATCTTCCGGCGTGAGGCGGGACCATTGCGCGTCCTGATTCGTGCCGGTGAGGATGCTGTGCAGTTTCTGGAGGATGACTTCCTTGATGGGGCCTGCCATCGCGTCGAACGACGGGGAGTACACGAGAAAGCTGCAAGAGGGACAAGAGGGACAAGGGACAGACTGATTATTCGCGTGCGCGCGCCGTGAGCCAGCTTGACAGCGTGTGCGCCCTGCGCGAGTTGAGAAACGAAACCATGAGGCAGTCTCCACCGCATTCCAAACGCACCACATGACCGCGCGCGAACATGATAATCAGTCTGTCCCTTGTTCCCTCAAATGCGAAGAGTGATGTGTGGACTATCGTTTAATAGCTGCCGGAGCCTCAAGCTCCTTTCGTTGCTACTATCTTGCTTCCCAATAGCCGTCTGTGCTGCCGACCTGGTGAAAACCGAAATCCTCTACGAAGACAGTCTGGTGCGAGTCGTTCGAGAAAATCGTGTCACTCTGAATCCACATGCTCCGAGTCTGCTTGTGCTGATAGTTGGACAACAACGATTCCCGTGGGTTCAAGGACGGAAACCTTACTATTACAAGTTGGACGGTGGACACCGGATTCTCTTCTGCCTGCTCCGAACAGGTCTTACGGGAGATACACGCACAGCGGTCCTATATGATGTTCGCAATGGGCGGGCACAGAAAGTTGCCCTTTCCCAGTTTCACTGGGGATCGATGGGGCGCTCCGGCGCTGCGGACTTGACTGATAACGTCAGCGAAAGACCGGGAGGTAAGGCGTTCCTTACCTGTAGAGAGTTTGGCTATCGTGAAGAGATCGAACTAGCATTAGACGCGTACAGAATTATTGGATGGCGGAAGTCCAGAGACGGAAAAGTGTTCGCTGCGGGACCGTAGAGGACGTTGGAAGCGCGCTGAACTACGCAACCTTGCGCGTCGTCGCTCGGAAGCGACCACGCACTAGGGACAAGGGACAGACTGATTATTCGTCAGAGCAATCTGGACGCGGAGCGGCAGCGGGATCGGCTGGAGCGGAAGGCGCGGGTGTTCCAGGACGCGGTCTGGTGGGTGCCCGGGGTGCGGGCAGGATGAAAATTGATCGGGACTTTGAAAAAGCCCTGAACGAAATCCCGTCCGATGCGCTGCGTCGGAAAAGCGCATTGCGCGGAGAAAATGTTGGCGATGGCGCGCACTTCGCGGGATGCTCGCGGCGTGCGGCGCTTCCTGCAAATCCTGTTCCTCGCCCTTCTGCTCACAGCAGTCATCGGCGGGCGCTACCTGTATAATCGCGGCCTCACGAAATCGTGGCGCGAGTGGGTCGTGCAGGAGGTGCGCAAGCACGGCGTCGAGGTGTCCTTCTCGCGGCTCACCGTGCGCCCGTTCCGCGGACTCGTCGCGAAGGACGTGAAAATCTACGACTCGTCGGCGCGCAACCGCGTGATCGCGCAGATGAACGAGATGGTCATCGAGGCGAACTACGCGAACGCCGCAAAGCACAAGCCCTTCCTCGACGCGCTCACACTCGTGGACACGACGCTGCAAATCCCGCTCGACGCGCAGAACCCGTTCGGCCCCTCCGTGCGCGTGGACCGGCTGAATGCGCGCATCCTTTTCCCGCCGGACCAGGTGCAGGTCACACGGCTCGATGCGATCGTCTTCGGCATCCGCGTGCGTGCGAATGGCAGCCTGCTCATCCCGCCGGGCATGTCGTTTGAGAGGGAGAAAAATGGCGGCAAAGGCAACGCGTTCGCGGAGACACTCGTGCGCGAACTCGCCGCGCTGCGCTACGACGGCGCGCTGCCCACGCTCGCGGTGACTTTCAGCGGCGACCTCGGGAAGAGCGGCGACCTCACCGTCGAGGCGCAGTTTCGCGGCGAAAAAATCCGCCGCGGACGCTATGCGCTCACGTCGCTCGCGCTCTCCGCAGTCTGGCAGGACAACGCTCTGCTCCTCCAGCGCCTCGACGCCGCGGACGCAAAGGGAAAGCTCCAGGCCTCCGGCAACCTCGACCCGAAGACGCGCACCGCCGAGCTGCGCCTGCGATCGAACCTCGATCTCCCGGCCATGCTGCGCTCCGCAAATGTGAGCGCGCTCGCGGGTGCCGTGAACGCGCTCGCGGATTTCACGTTCCCGCATCCGCCGCAGCTCGACCTCACCGCGCGCGCGGAATTCCCAAAGGATCGCGATGTGCCGCCGAAATTCCAAGTGCTCGGCCACGCGGACGTCGGGAAATTCCAGTGTGGCGGCGTGCCGCTCGAATCGCTCAGCGCCGACATCTCGTGGGACGGCCGCCGATGGGCCGTGCGCGACTTTTCGCTGCTGCATGAAAATGGCGGCGAAATCACCGGCAACGCGCAGCAGGACTTCGACACCGCGGACAACGGCGACTTCCGCCTCGGATTCACCAGCAACATCTCTCCGCAGATCTTCGCGCCGCTGCTCGCCGCCGATGCCCGCGAGAAGCTCGCGCTCGTGAAATTCCACGAGCCGCCGCGCATCACCCTCAGCGCACGCGGCACCGAACCGGGCCTCGCCACGCTCTCAGCCGCCGGCGATCTGAAGCTCGGGCACACGGCTTTCCAAGGCGCGGACGTCGGCAGCGCTGACATCACATTCCGGCACAACGCAGGCGAGACCGCCGGCACACTGAAGCTCGGGCGCACGACCTTCCGCGGCATTGATGCCAGCAGCACCGACGTCACATTCCGGCACAAGGCCGACGCGACCGCCGGCACACTGAAGCTCGGCCGCGCGATCTACCGTGGCGTCGAGGCGCGCGGCGTCGAGGCCGCAGCCCGCTTCGACGGCCGCGTGCTCACGCTCGACACCTTCGAGGTCACACGCTCCGAAGGCTCCGGCAAAGGCGCCCTATCGGTGGACACCAAGACCGGCATCTACACGCTCCGGGACGTGCGCACCACGATGCACCCCGCCGAGGTCGCGCTGTGGATCGGCGCCGACCTCGTCCAGGACGTGAAGCCCTACCGCTTCGGAAAAAGACCGCCGGCGCTGCGGCTCGACGGCACCATTGACCCGCGCAAGGGCGGCACGCAGACGCGCCTCACCGTCCTCGCCGACGCGCCTGGCGGGATGGACTACACCTTTTGCAAAAAGGACCTCCACTTCGGCTGGATGAAGGGGCGGCTTTTTTTCACCGATGAAACCCTGAAGCTCACCGACGTGCGCGGCGAACTCTTCGGCGGCACCATCACAGCCGACGGCGACATCTCCACACTCAAGGCCAAGCCCGGCGAATCCCTCACGATCCGCGTCGCGGGCGCGGAATTTTCCAAGCTCACGAATATCTACTTCGGCTTCGACGACTCGAAGGGGAAGCTCGACGGATCCTGCGTTTTCACCGGCAAGGGCGGCCTCGCGGCATCGTTGCGCGGCGAGGGCGAGCTCGCCATCACCGAGGGCAATGTCTTCGCCATCCCGTTCCTCGGCCCCCTCAGCGAAATCCTGAACAAGATTGTCCCCGGCATGGGAATCAGCCGCGCGAAAAAGGCCACCGCCACCTTCGCGCTAGGCGACGGCATCCTCTCCAACAAGAACCTCGTCGTCGAAGGCAACGGCTTCTCCATGTTCGGCGGCGGCCGCATCTGGCTCACCGAGGATAAGCTCGACTACGACGTCCGCATCAACGCCCGCGGCCTCCCCGGCATCCTGCTCTTCCCCGTGAGCAAGCTCTTCGAATATCGCGCCAACTCGCGCCTCACGAAACCCGAATGGAAACCAAGAGCCCTGCAAGGCCCGCGGCAGTGATCCGCCGCCTTCGCCCCGTGATTGGTGACTGGTGACTGGTCCTCCGGTTTTCCGTGAGATTCTCGTGAGCAGAGCACCAGTCACTTTTCACCAGTCACCAGCCACTGCCTCCCCGCACGCAAACCTCCCCGCTTCACATCCCGCATCCTTCTCGTTAAACGCGTCCCATGAAAATCCTCGTCACCGGCGGCGCCGGCTACATCGGCAGCATCTGCGTCGAATACCTCATCAACGCCGGCCACACCGTCACCGTCTTTGATAACCTCACCGAAGGCCACCGCTCCGCCATTGACCCGCGCGCCAAGCTCATCACCGGCGACCTCCAGCAGCGCGGCGACATCGAGACCGCGCTGAAAAAAGTGAGCCCCGACGCCGTGATGCACTTCGCCGCCAATGCCCTCGTCGGCGAGAGCATGACGAACCCCTCGAAATATTTCCGCAACAACGTCTATGGCGGCATCAATCTCCTCGACGCCATGCATGCCGCCGGCTGCAAGCGCCTCGTCTTTTCCAGCACCTGCGCCACCTTCGGCGTGCCCGAGCGCATGCCGATTGATGAGACTTTGCCCCAGCGCCCCATCAATCCCTACGGCGAGAGCAAACTCATGTTCGAGCAAGTCCTCCGCTGGTATTCCGAAATCCACGGCCTCACCTACGTCGCGCTGCGCTACTTCAACGCCGCCGGCGCCAGCGAGACCTTCGGCGAGGACCACCGCATCGAGACCCACCTCATCCCGAACGTCCTCAAAGTCGCCCTCGGCCAGAAAGCGAACGTCGAAATCTACGGCACCGACTACCCCACGCCCGACGGCACGTGCATCCGCGACTACATCCACATCCTCGACCTCGCGCAGGCGCACATGCTCGCCCTCACCGCGCCGCAGAGCGCGAAATACAACCTCGGCACCGGCGGCGGCACCAGCGTCCGCGAAATCATCGCCACCTGCGAAAAGGTCACCGGCAAAAGAATCGTCGTCATCGAAAAGCCGCGCCGCGCCGGCGACCCGCCGCGCCTCATCGCCGGCTCGGAAAAAGTCCGCGCCGAACTCGGCTGGAAGCCGCAATTCCAGGACGTGGAGAAAATCATCGCCAGCGCCTGGGCCTGGCACGTGAAGCATCCGAACGGATACGGGGACTAGCACACCGACCTATGCCAGCGGTGCTGTGAAACCAGCCTGCACGAAATGACGGTCGAGGCTCAGCGCCTCGCGCAAGCCGCGCTGGTTCATGAGTTCGAAGCTCACACAGTCAATCCAGTCCCAGTCCTTGTCGGCAAAGCGACGGCAGCGATCCCATCCTGCAGAGAGCAGGCCGGGAGTGAGCGGCACGATTTCCAACCGTGGTGAAACACGGAGCGCGCCGACGATATTGATCGCCGCAGCCTTGTGTAGCCGTTTCGTGATCAGGGAAAACACCTCCACCAAGATGAGTTCGTGCGTCACGAAACGCCGCGCCGCATCCGCATACACTCCGCGCACCGCCCCGTGATCCAAGTCGCTCGCATCGGCCAGCGCGTAAATCGCGCCCGAATCCAGAAACATCGCCTCCATCAAACCGCGCGGTCCCGGCCGTAGAGGATTTCCTCCGCATGCCGCCCGGTGGACTCCGCCTTTCCGTGGAACGAGCCGATCATCGCATCAAACGGATCGGGCTTCGTCGAAAGATCGCGCGGCCCCTCGAACATTCCGATGAACTCGTGGGCAGCGTCATAGAACGACTGCCCGGCGGGCGCCGGTTCTCCAAGCAGCGTGATCTCCACCCGCGTGCCGTCGGGCACATGCGTGGGCAACTTGATCATGTCGTTCTCGACGATGGCCGTGATACTCATGGCGCTGAAGCTAGCACTCACCGCGCACTGGGCAAGGCGCGAGCTGTGTGCTGTGTGCTTGCAAGGCGGGCGTCAGCACAACAGCATCCGCGCAATGAGCAGCGCGCGCGAAAAAGTCACCGGCCAGAAAATCGCCGTCCTCGAAAAGCCGCGCCGCCCCGGCGACCCGCCGCGCCTCATCGCCGGCTCGGAAAAAGTCCGCGCCGAACTCGGCTGGAAGCCGCAATTCCAGGACGTGGAAAAAATCATCGCCAGCGCCTGGGCGTGGCATGTGAGGCATCCGAATGGGTATGGGGATTAGCGACATTTCAGTGGAGTCGGCATTGCATCCTCCCGGAGTCATGCTCAGAAGGTGAAACTTATTTCGCTCTGATCCGCCGATGTCACCCAAAGAAAAAGCTTGGTTCTTGCTGGAAAACGAACGCCAAACCGGGCCATTCACTTATGCTCAATTGGTGCAACGCTATGCCAAACGTGAGATTCATGGGGATAGTCTTTGTTTCCCGTATTCATTTTTGGGATTCTTGGGCTTCGGCGAATCGAGTTGGAAGACATTGCGGCACTATTTCCTCGAGTTCGACAGGATCGCATCCGACAATAACGTCCCGCCCAAACACAATAAGGATGCTGGTTCTACGAACGGTCCCCAAGCCACCACGTCGTTCGAGTGCGTCAACTGCAAGGTAGAGTTGCGAGTGTCGTTGTTGCCCGGTTCCTGCCGATGCCCGAAGTGCAAGACTGCCTACATCATCCGGGAGGTTCACAAGGCGCCCCAGACGCTGCTCATCATTCCGCAAGTCAGTTTAACATCCGATCCGCATTCGCAGGAATCACCAACAGCAAATCAAATAAACACTGCGGTTGAAAGCACCCCTACGGCACTCCAAAGCGAAACCCCATCCCCTGGGCAACGAGCATTGAGTCCCACTTTCAAAGCAGCCAAGTGGGGTGGACTTATTGGAATGATGAGCGTCTTTCGCACTGAGACGGAACTGTCGTTTGCAGAGCGTATCCCTATGGCTCTCGTATTCAGTTTAGTGCTATCTTTTCTGTTTTTTGTCGTTGCTTATCTGGTCGCCGCCATCATGGGCAAGACCAACAAATGATTACGCCGCATGAGGCGATGGATCGCCCTTATCTTGGACATCGCTTTATTGCGTTTTGGAAGGGTGATGTTTTCGGTATGCTTCAATGGCGATCCTGCAAAAATCTTGCCAGCAATTGACGAACTCCGACATCTCTGGATGACCTCTCAAATCTTCGGAAAGCTCCGCCATCATTTGAAAGAGACCATTTCTATCCGGCGAATCGCCATGCTCCTTGAAATCTGAATCTCCTCTTTTTGCGCCGATCACGTAGGCCATCCCCATCTTGTCGTTGTTGAATCCCGCTTGAGATTCGGATTTAAGCAGCCGCATCAAGCCGTCAAAAACGAATTTCTTTTGGCTCGGTGTTAGTTCAGAAAAGAGGTTCATGGCTGTGTCGATTTCACCGCAATGACGACCTTTATCGCAGACTCGGCGTTCAAGCAAATTCCAAAGCCCGAACAAAACGCATCTCTTCGGCATGGGCGGAAGCGCTCTTGTCTCCCGCGTGCGCTGCTGATTGAGCCTGTATCGGACGCCGGAGGCGTCACGGAAATTTGCCGGTGGCGCGAGCCACCGGATTCCCTTCCAAATGAAATCCGCCCCGGAGGGGGCGGCGGAAACGCCCGGTTTCCCGCGTTCCTGCCGGGGCGCATCGCGAATTGTTGCGGATCCGGTGGAGCGCGCCACCGGCTCATTTCCGTTCACCCCCGGGTGTGCAGACGGGTTCGGCATTCACGCGAGAATCAATCACTGATCTGTGCGACCAGATACTCAGCTATCGCCTTTGCGACAGCCGGGAAGGTCACCCGGCGATTTTTAAGCAATCTGTTTTCCACATCGGCGCGATCCATGAATTCGACTTCCAAAAAGCACTTCGGCACGCGCTCCAGTTTCCTGTGCTGCGCGAGTTGATGGAGAAAATTGGAGCCTAAACCGCCATGCAGGTTCTCATCGGTAATCGGCTTGCGGGCGTTTGAGCCGGGGACGTATCGCGACACCGCACTGCCCGCCGCTTTTGCCAGCCCCATCGCGAAATCCGAGTCCTCCGCAAAACGCGGATTTCTCCCCTTCTGGCGGATCAGACAGAGCGACCCCAGCGCGTCATGCCGTGTTGATGCATTGAAATGAATGCTGATGATCGCCGAAGGTGTGACCGGAAGGGCGGCACAAAATGCGGCTCTCTCGGCAAAGTCCGGATTCGCATCCTTTGTCCTTGTCAGGACGCATCGCACCTTCGCGTTCCCGTCGCGCTTTTTTGCCAGCTCCTCCACTTTCCTGCTGATTTCGAGAGACAGTTCCAACGTCAGATCCTTCTCCAGCAATCCCGAAGGCGACTTCGCATTATTGGATGCGGACAGCGTGAACTCTTTCTGGTTTCCGGAGTCGGCCCTGCCGCCGTGTCCCGGATCTATGACGATGATCCTGTCTTCCGCCAACAGCAGGCAGGAACTCACGAGGAAGAGCAATGCCCCTGAGCAAGCGTTCGTTACTCGACGGATTAGTTGCAAATATTGAGAGGTTAATCGGGCACTGCGGACAAGACTGTCCGCGTTACGTTCCGAGATTCGCCGAGCGGTAGAGCTGCGCGTAGCGTCCGCCGCGCGTGACAAGTTCGGGGCCTTTGCCCTCCTCGAGCACGGTGCCATCGCCAAGCACGACGATCTTGTCCACGCGGTGCACCGTCGCGATGCGGTGCGTGATGATGAGGGTGGTGCGGCCGCGCATGAGTTCCTCCAGCGTGGTCATGATCGCGGCCTCGGTCGTCGGATCGAGCGCGCTCGTCGGCTCGTCGAGGATCAAGATTGGCGCGTTTTTTAGAAATGCCCGCGCGATACCGAGGCGCTGCCGCTGGCCCACGCTGAGGTGCCCGCCGCGCTCCCCGACCTGCGAAAGGTAGCCCTCGGGCATCGCCAGGATGAACTCATGCGCCTGCGCGCGCTTTGCGGCCTCGATGATTTCCTCCTCGGTCGCGTCGGGCCGGCCATACGCAATGTTCTCGCGCACGGTCGTGGAAAAAAGCAGCGTGTCCTGCAGCACGATGCTGATCTGGTTGCGCAGCGATTTCTTCGTGAGTTCGCGCACGTCGTGTCCGTCGAGCAGCACGCGGCCTGCGGTCGGGTCGTAGAAACGCGGCACCAGCGAGAGCATCGTGCTTTTTCCCGCGCCCGTGCCGCCGACGAATGCGACCGTCTGCCCAGGCTCGATGTGGACGTTCACCTTCTGCAAAATGGGACGGTCCGCCGAGTAGCCGAACGCGATATTTTCAAAGACGAGATCGCCGCGAGTCCCGGTGAGTTCATACGCGTCGGGCGCGTCGGGCACGTCGTTCGCGCGATCCAACACCTCGAAGCAGCGCTGCACTCCGGAAGCCGCCCCTTGCAGGCCCCACGCGATGTGCGTGAGCGCCTCGAGGGGCTGGTAAAGCATGAGCAGCAGCGTGCTGAGATACCATATCTGCCCGATTGTGAGCGTGCCCTGCATGACGTGCCGCGCGCCGACGTAAAACATCGCCGCGCTGCTCGCCGCGATGAGCGTACCGACGAGCAGCGAGCTTTTCATCGAGGTCGCGTTCTGCCGCAAGTTCGCCTCGAGGCTGCCGTGCGCGCGCGCCCTGAACTGCCCGACCTCGTGATCCTCGCGGCCAAACGCCTGCACCATCTTCACCGAGCTGAGGCCCTCCTGCGCGGCGGTGAGCACCGCGCTCTCCTGCTCGGCGATTTGGGTGGACTGTTCGCGGATGCGTTTCGCGTAGAGGTAGATCGCGAGCACCATGAATGGCACGACCAGCAGCGAGAGCAGCGCGATCTGAAAGTCAAAGGCCCACATCGTCGCAAATGTCGCGCCGAGCGTGATCGTGCTCTGGAAGACGAAGAACCACCTGCTGTAAATGGACTGGATGCTCTGCGAGTCGTATGCCACGCGGAAGCTGCTGTCCGAACTGCGCCGCTCATCGTGAAATTTCAGCGGCAGCGAATGCAGGTATGCATACAGTTCTGTGCGCATCCGCAGGATCGCGTGCAGCCCCACGCGCAGCGTGATGATGCTGGTGACGTAGCCGATGCCGCCCGCGAGGATGTGCAGCACGACCATGAGCGAGCAGACGATCATCAGGATCGTGGGCAGGCTCCATCCGCCGAGATCGTGGCCCCAGATCGAGAGGCCGTGCGTGCCGTTTGCGGACGCGGGCAGCAATTTGTCCACGATGAAGGCAAGCGGCCACGGGCGTAGCAGATTGAAGGCATTGCCCACGAGCGTCAGCACCATCGCCACGACGGTCGCGGCGAGATTGGGGCGGAAATAGGCGAGCGCTCGACGATGGACGGACATTAGCGTGAGTGGATCACAAGGGGGGCATACTATGCAATCGTGCGTACCCCCTGCGGGCGACCGTATTTCTCCACAGCCCCATTTTGATCCTCGCCGTGCGCGGCCAAATCCGGAATTCTCCCTGCCCCGGCGCTCGCCTGAAAATGGCGCGCGCATTTCCATCCAAACCCCAAATCTTCATCCCGATGAAAACCTCCCGCATCCTCCTCGCCGCCGCCATTTCGCTCTGCGCATCCGCATGGGCCGCCGCGGACACTGCCACGCTCACGCTCGCCGATTTCACCGACGCCAAGGGCGAAAAGCCGGGTGCCGGCTGGGTCGCCGAGGAAGGCGGCATCATTCACCGTGCGGCAAAACAGGGCGATCTCATCAGCGTGAAGGAGTTCTCGAATTTTGAACTCGAGTGGGACTGGAAAATCGCGTCGGGCGGGAACAGTGGGCTGAAGTACTGGGTGAACAAATTTGCGAAGGGCGGATGGCTCGGTATCGAGTACCAGATGATTGACGACGCGCGGCACCCGGATGCGACCAAGGGCGATCACAACCACAGCACGGCGTCATTTTACGACCTCAAGTCCGTGCATGCGGAGAAATCGGTAAAGCCCGCGGGTGAATGGAACACAAGCAAGGTCGTCGCGAAGGACGGCAAGATTCAACATTTCCTGAACGGCGCACTCGTCGGCGAAGTGGACGCGAAGGGCACCGAACTGAAGGAGTGCATCGCGAAGAGCAAGTTCAAGGCGGTCGAGGGCTTCGCGCCGGGGCACGGGCATTTCCTGCTGCAGGATCACGGCGACGAGGTGTGGTTCCGCAACATCCGCGTGACGACGCCGTAGCCGTCGCGTGACGCAGGCCCACCCTGCGGACGGATCTATTTTTCAGTCCCGAGCCGGAGCACGCGCGCGTCGCCGGCGTCCGGCATCCAGTCGAGGTGCGTCGTCGTGATGATGCGCTGCGAATCCGCGGGCAACGCGGCGAGCAGCGCGTTGCGGCGCTGCGGATCGAGTTCGCCGAAGATGTCATCCAGCAGCAGCAGCGGCGGCTCGCCGAAATGCCGCGCGAGCAGCCGTGCCGCGCCGAGCTTCAGGGCCAGCACGAGCGTGCGCTGCTGGCCTTCGCTCGCATCGTCGGCACCAACGTCGTTCAGGAAAAAATGCACATCATCGCGGTGCGGCCCGGTGGTCGTCTGCCGCAGGCGCGCATCCTCCCGCTGCGCGGCTGCGAGCGTCGCGGCGAAGTCTCCGCCGTCGCCCGGTGCGTATTCGGGACGCAGCGATTCGCGTGCGCCGCTGATCGCGTGGTGCGCCGCGGCGGACTCGGTCTGCAAATCCGTGATCAATTTTCCCCGCGCCGCGCTCACGTAGTTGCCATGCTCGATCAGCGGCCGGTCGAACGCCGCAATCTCCCTCCACCGCTGCGACGGCTGCTTGAGCAGATGATTCCGCGAACGCAGCGCGTGCTCGAATGCGCGCAGTTCCGAGCGGTAGCCCGCGTCGCGCTGCATGGCTGTGAAGTCGAGGAAGCGCCGCCTTTTCTCTGCCGATCCGCGCACGAGCTCGATGTCATCATTTCCGAACCACACGACGCGCGCGATTTGCAGCCACTCCTTCGCATTCGTCTGCTCCACGCTGTCGAGCGCGAGCTTCTTGCGCTCCGTGCCGAAGTAAAACTGCAGATGCCGCGCGCCGTGAAATCCATCCGTCACAAAGCCGCGCCGCGCGTGCTGCACCACGCGCGCGAGCTGCGTGATGCGCGGCGATTGCAGACGGAGCAGGATGCACGCGGCCTCGAGCAGCGAAGTCTTCCCGCGCGCATTCGGCCCCACGATGAAATTCGTCCCCGGTGCAAACTCCGCCTCAAACTGCTCGAAGCAGCGAAAGTGGCGGAGGGTGAGGCGACCGAGCATGACCCTTTCCACTGCACGAATGTCGCCGCGCAGTGGAGAGGAATCTTTCCGTCGGCAGCCGGGGCTTTCCAGACCCGGCAGTTGTTTGCCGGGGGAATTCCGGGACTGGAAAGACCCGGCTACCGACGGCGCAGCGCGCAAAGTACTCCGACGCTTCAGCGTGCGCTATCGCACGACCACTGCTTGCGAACGATTCCACATTCGGACGCCCATCCTGAATCATCGAGGTGCTGCACGCTGAAGCGTGGGACTACTTTGCCTTGCCCGCACGCCCGCGCCGCCTAGCCTCCGCGGCCCACGAATATGGACAAGCTTCCCGGTTTCCGCGATTTTTACCCCGCCGACTGCGCGCGGAAAAACTACGTGCTCGACACATGGCGCGGTGTCGCGCGGCGCTACGGCTTCGTGGAGTTCGACGGCCCGGTGGTCGAGTCCATGGCACTGTATGAAAAAAAGAGCGGCGGCGAATTGGTCGGGCAGCTTTTCACCGTCGGCGTGAGTGCGGAGCCGGGTGCCGTAAAGGGCGCGCTGCGTCCCGAGATGACACCCACGCTCGCGCGCATGGTCGCGGCTCGTGAGCGCGATTTCAAAAAGCCGCTCAAGTGGTTTTGCGTGCCGAATTTTTTCCGCCACGAACGGCAGCAACGCGGGCGGCTGCGCGAGTTTTTGCAGCTCAATTGCGACATCATCGGCGAGGCCTCGCCTGCGGCGGATGCGGAACTGCTCGCGGTACTGGTGGACATGCTCCGCGCATTCGGGCTCACGGAGAAAGATTTCGTCGTGCGCCTCTCGAGCCGCACGGCGTGGCAGACATTTTTTCGGGGCAATGCCCACCGCACGGATGGCGCTCCGCTGACGGCGGAGGACGAGTACGAGTTTTTCCAAATCGTGGACAAGGCCGAACGCGCTCCGGCGGAGAAGACCGCCGCCTCGCTGGAGAAATTCGGGATGACTGCCGGGACGCTGCTCGCATTCATGCGCAGCAAGGAACCCACCGCGGAACTCACACCGATCATCGCCGACATGCAGGCGCGCGGGCTCGGTGCATTCATCGAGGTGGACTACGCGATCGTGCGCGGGCTCGCGTACTACACGGGCGTCGTCTTCGAGATGTTCGACCGCGCGAAGAACGAGCGCGCCCTCGCCGGCGGCGGCCGCTACGACCGGCTGCTCTCGCTGATGAGCGACGGCAAGGTGGACCTGCCCGCGCTCGGCTTCGGCATGGGCGACGTGGTGCTCGTAAATCTCCTCGATGAAATCCCCGCCGCGAAGGCGAAGATGGACGCATGGTGCGCCGCGCAGCATGCGTGCGACATCTACGTGGTCCTCGCAAAGGAGGAACTCCGCCCGCAGGCGCTCGCGCTCGTGCAGGAGCTGCGCGACACCGGCAGACGCACGGACTTCGCGTTCGCACCCGCAAAGGTCGGCAAGCAATTCCAGGCCGCGGAAAATCTCGGCGCACGCCTCGTCGTCATCATCGGCGAAGAATGGCCGCGCGTAAAAGTGAAGACGCTCGCCACGCGCGAGGAGCGCGAGATCAGCCGCGAGGAAATCGCGAGGTTGTAGCGCAGCTTGCAAGCCCTGCGTGATTCGGCGCGAAAGCCATCAAACAAACGGGAAGCCGAAGTGCGGGAACGCGGCGAACAATTTAGGACAGGCATCCAGCCTGTCCTAAATTGCGCCTTCGCGGCGCTGTGCGAATTCGGCGGCGAGCTTTGGGCCGGTGCTGCGCGGGCCGAGGGGACGGCCTTCGAGCGTGGCGACGGGCATGATGCCGAGCCATGAGTTCGTGAGGAAGATTTCGTCGGCAGTCACGGCGTCCTCGCGGCGTAGGCGGCGCTCCTCGACTTTGCGGCGCTGAATGACCCATTCGCGCACGACGCCCGCGCGGCAGCCGGACTTGCGCGAGGGCGTGAGGATGCGGTCGTCCTTCACGATGAAGACGTTTGCGCAGCACGCGGAGACGAGTTCGCCGAGGTCGTTGCACAACAGCGCCTCGTCGAATTTTTTTGCGCGCGCCTGCGCGAGCGCGTCGGCGTTGAGCCAGTAGTTTGCGGTCTTCAGCCCGCCGAACATCGGGTGGTAGAAGTCGTCGTGAAAGGTGATCTCCCACGAGTCCTCGCGCTCCGGTTCGCGCGGCTCGATGAGAAGGAACACGCGCGCATCCGTGACCGGAGCCGCGGGGCCGCCGTCGCCTGCGGTGACATAGATGCGTGCGAAGCCGCTGATGCCCGCTCTTTCAAACACCGCGCCCGTCGCGGACACCGCGGTCTCGGGCATCGGGAAATCACGCTCGGCACATGCGGTGAGGATGCGCTGCTGGTGCTGCGGCCAGAATTCGATCGCGCCTTCGCGCACGCACATGCTCTCGAAAAGCGACATTCCGAAACGGAAGCCGCGATCCGAAATCGGAACACCGTTCGCAGGCTCGAATGCGCTGCCGTTCCAGAGCCACGCCTTCACTGCACGATCAGTTCGCGCGTGATCCCGAAGCGCTCGAGCCGCTTGCGCAACGTGGCGCGCGTGATGCCGAGCAGCTTCGCGGACTGCACCTGGTTGCCGTTTGTCTGCCGCATGGCGTGGACGGTGAATTCGCGCTCCAGCCACGGGAGAAGTTCGACGTTTGGATCGCTCTGCGCATGACGCAGCAGGGCCTCGATGGCTTCCTCCTTCTGGATGATCCCCGCGGGAGCATTCTCCGCGCTGGCGACGCCGAGCGGGATATCCTTCGGGAGCAAAATGTCACCGGTCGCGAGCACGCACGCGCGCTGGATCGTGTTTTCGAGTTCGCGGACGTTGCCGGGCCACGAGTGGCCTTCGAGCACGCGCACGGCCTCCTCGCTGAGCTTGAGTCGGGGGAGATGTTTCTCCTCAGAGACGCGCTGCACGAAATATTCCGCGAGCAGCCGGATGTCCTCGATGCGCTGGCGCAGCGGCGGGAGCTGCACACGCACGACATTCAGCCGGTAAAAAAGGTCTTCGCGGAAGCGCTTCGTGGAGACCTCGGTTTCAAGGTTCTTGTTCGTCGCTGTGATGATGCGGACGTTTGTCTTCACGATGTCGTTGCCGCCGACGCGGGACAACTCGCCATCCTGGAGGACGCGCAAGATTTTCCCCTGGAGCGTGAGCGGCATGTCGCCGATCTCATCGAGGAAAAGCGTCGCGCCATTGCTCTGCTCGAAGCGCCCGATGCGCTGGCCGGTCGCGCCGGTGAACGCGCCCTTTTCGTGTCCGAACAGCTCGCTCTCGAGGAGCTGCTCGGGGATCGCTGCGCAGTTGATCGCCACAAAGCCTTTCGCGCTGCGCCCGGAGTAGTGGTGGATGGCGCGCGCAACGAGCTCCTTGCCGGTGCCGCTCTCGCCAGTGATCATCACGGGCGCATCCGTGTGCGCGATGCGGCCCACGAGCTTGAAGACCTGCTGCATCGCCTCGCTCTGGCCCACGATGCTGTCCTGGTGCTGCTCGACGGTGAGCTGCGGTCGCGAGGCGCGCGCGGCCTTGGTGGCGCGCTGCTCCTTGAGCGTCGTCTCCACGACTGCGCGGAAATTGAACGGCAGGCTTTCCTTCCGCAGAAAGTCGAACGCGCCGAGCTTCATCGCCTCGATCACGGCCTGCGTGGTGCCGTACTGGCTGACGAGCAGCACGAACGCATTTCCGTCGCGCTCGCGGAGGCGCGTGAGCAGCTCCTGGCCGGTGTAGGGCTCGAGGTGCGTGTCTGCGATGACGAGGTCGGGCGCCTCGCTGGTGAAAATTTTCAGCGCCTCGTCCGCGCGCGTCGCGGTGATGACGTGCAGCTCCGAGGCGGTGAGCTGCCTCACCGCCCATTTGAGGAAGTCGGCATCGGGATCGACGACGAGGACTGTCTGACCTTTTGGCATTGCTAGATTCCGCCGAAGCGGCGTTCGCGTTTGTGGAATTCCGCGATGGCGGCGCGCAAGTCCTCTTTTCCGAAGTCCGGCCAGAATTTCTGTGTGATGTAGAACTCCGCGTAGCTGAGCTGCCAGAGCATGAAATTCGAGAGGCGCATCTCGCCCGAGGTGCGGACAAGCAGGTCGGGCTCGGGATATTCCGAGGTGTAAAGGCGCGCGCCGATCGTGTCGGGCGTGATCGTCGCGGGGTCGAGCGCGCCGCGTTTCGCGTCCTCGGCGATGCTCCGCGCGGCGTCGGCGATTTCGATGCGTGAAGAATAATTCAGCGCGAGGATGAGCGTGAGCGCCTTGTTCTCCGCAGTCGCGGCGATGGTGCTCGCGAGCTTTTGCTGCGCCTCCTCGGGCAGTTCGTGCGTGCGCCCGATGGTGCGGAGGCGGATGCCGTTCTTCATCATCGTCGGCAGTTCGAGTTCGAGGAAATGCCCGAGCAACAGCCACAGTCCGTTTACTTCCTCGTCGGGACGCTTCCAATTCTCCGTCGAGAACGCATACAGCGTGAGAAATTCCACGCCCTGCGCGACACATTCCTCGGTGATCGGCCGCACATTCGCCGCACCGCGCTCATGGCCCTTCAGCCGCGGCAGCCCGCGCTCCTTCGCCCAGCGGCCGTTGCCGTCCATGATGATCGCGATGTGCTTCGGAGTGCTCATCGCGTAGCCGCGCTTGTGAAAGCGCGGGCTGATTTTGCATCTGGCGATTGTGCGTTCATAGTGCCCGCGCTCTTACGAGGCGCGGCTACAGGAGAATCGTCTGCTCCCGTCCGGGGCCGACACTCACAATGCTCAGTTTCGCCCTGCACAACTTCGCGATGGCCTGAAGATACGTGCGGCATTTCGGCGGGAGGTCGCTCCACTTTTTTGCGGCGGTCGTGTCCTTTTTCCAGCCGGGGAAGGTCTGGTAGATCGGTTCGCACTGCGCGAGCGCGTCAATGTCGGTGGGCGGGTAGTCGAGGCGCTTTTTGCCGAGCTTGTACGCGACGCAGACGTTGATGGTTTCCATCGTGTCGAGGCCGTCCACGTTCGTCACGGCGAGTTCGTCAATGCCGTTCACGATGCCCGCGTAGCGCACGCACACGGCGTCGAACCATCCGCAGCGGCGGGCGCGTCCGGTCGTCGCGCCGAACTCGCGTCCGAGGCCGTGCAGAAATTCGCCGAGTGCTTCGTTCTCCGTCGGGAAGGGCCCCTCGCCAACGCGTGTCGTGTAGGCCTTGATCGTGCCGAGCACCTTATCAATGCGGTTCGGCCCCACTCCGCTGCCGGTGCATGCGCCGCCGGCGGTCGTATTGCTCGACGTGACGTAGGGATACGTGCCGTGGTCAATGTCGAGGAAAGTCCCCTGCGCGCCCTCGAAAAGCACGTCGGTCTTCCCGTCGAGCATCTCGTGGATGAAGACGACGGTGTTTGCGAGGAATGGTGCGATCACTTTTGCCGCTGCGAGATAGGCCTTCGATTCCGCGGCGATGTTGAGCGGTGCGGCGCCCATCGTCTTGAGCTGCGCGTTCGCCTCGGTGAGCCGGTCGCGCAGGCGCTTGGCGAAGCGCGTCGGGTTCAAAAGTTCGCCCGAGCGCAGGCCGGTGCGCGCGGCTTTTTCCGAATACGTCGGGCCGATTCCGCGGCCGGTCGTGCCGATCTTGCCCTTGCCCTTCGCCACTTCCTTCGCGCGGTCGAGCGCGCGGTGCGAAGGGAGCGTGAGATGCGCGCAGTCCGAGATCATCAGGTTCTTCGGCGTCACGCGGATGCCCTGCTTGCGCAGGCCTGCGATTTCACCCGCGAGCGACACGGCATCAATGACCACGCCATTGCCGATGACACACATTTTTCCCGGCCTCAAAATGCCGCTCGGGATCAGATGCAGCACATATTTTTTCCCGGCGACGATGACGGTGTGCCCCGCGTTGTTGCCACCTTGCGAGCGGACGACGAGGTCCGCCTTTTCGGTGAGGAAATCAATGATTTTGCCTTTGCCTTCGTCGCCCCATTGGGCGCCGACCAGGATCGTGTTGGCCATGTGTTTGGTGTCTGTTCGTTGCGTTTCAAACCCAAGGACAGTCCTTGGGGCCGCGGAGAGTAGCGAGAGCGCCATGCGCCGCAAGCGGGAACGATGGAACGAGTGAGACGCGCGCTGAAACCAAGGCCGGCAAAAATGGGAGTAGGATCACGATGAAGATTAGGTTTAAGAGCCCGCCTCCGAACGCAATTTCCAAGACCCAGCACCCAAACTCATGAACTGGTGCAAACTCGCGATCCTCACCGATGAAGTCTCACAGGAACTTGACGACGTGCTGCGCTTCGCAGCCGACTTCAGGCTCGACGGCA
>Ga0209596_1001116_pt1 | contig 23714 bp, 17 predicted proteins | sample M_130807_MF_Meta_FD_187314 | JGI IMG/M metagenome (GOLD analysis project Ga0209596, IMG submission 187314) | Freshwater microbial communities from Lake Montjoie, Canada to study carbon cycling - M_130807_MF_MetaG (SPAdes) (version 2) | ecosystem: Environmental > Aquatic > Freshwater > Lake...
CCGACGCCGGCCATGGTGTTTGGCACCGTCGTGCATAGCCTTGTCCTGGAGCCCGAGCGGCCTGCGTTCGCGGTCAAATATCTGAACTGGGCCAGCAAAGAGGGCAAGGCCGAGCGCGAGCGCCTCGAGGCAACCGGGCTGCCGATCCTGTCGGAAGCTGACGGCGACCGCGCAACCGCGATTCGCGACGCGCTTTGGTCCAATGCAGTGATCGCAGAGATGCTTGAGGCCGCTGCAAAAGAGCAGGTGATGCTTTGGGATCAGCACGGCGTGAAGTGCAAAGCCAAGGCCGATGCGATCGGAGACGGCATCGTCATCGACCTCAAGACCACGATCGATGCCGGCATTAAGGATTTCGGGCGCTCGGTGGCGACGTTCTCATACCATCTCCAGGCTGCTCACTACCTTGACGGCTATAGAGCGACGCGCGGCGGCGCGGCTGATTTTATCTTCATCGCCGTCGAGTCTGCCGCACCGCATGCGTTCGCGCTTTACCGCCTCGATCACGAAACGCTGGCAGCCGGTGCGCGCGAAATGAAACGCGCTGCGGCCGTGTATCGCGACTGCATGCAATCAGGCAACTGGCCCGGATACGAGGCGGGCATTGCAACCCTGGCACTGCCCAGATGGGCCATGCCGGCCGACGAGTGGAGCGACGCGGCGTAGCGGTTGCCACGCGCTCCAATAATCAAGAACCGCGAAACGTAAAAAGGAAACCGACCATGATAATAAACGATGTCAGGCTTGATTGGGTGCACCTCGAAGAGCCGCGGGCGGCGGCAGAGGGCGCGGAGCCGAAATACTCCATCACGATGATTGTGCCGAAGCAGCACAGGCAACTGCCCGAAATCAAGGCCGCGATGCAGGCGGCGATTGCCGCCAAGTGGAACGGCAAGCCGCCGAAGGGCCTCAGGTCGCCACTGCGCGACGGCGATGCCGTTGACGACACTGGCGAGCGGGTCAAGAGCGCGGAATACACCGACTGCTATTTTATCAGTGCGGCGAACAAGAAGCCCGTCGAAGTTCTCGCGGGCAAGGATCGCAGCCGCGCCACCAGCGAGCATATGCGGAGCGGAAACTACGCCAGCGTGAAGGTGGGGTTTTACGGCTACGACACGGCCGGCAACCGCGGAGTCGGCTGCGGTCTGAACGGCGTCTGGATCACACGCCGAGGCGAGCCGTTGGGCGCCGCAAGCGAACCCTGGGCTGAGACGACAGAGGCCGAGGACTTTAGCGCGGTTGTGGCAAAAGCCCAGGCCGGTGGGCAGCAGGCTGACGACGTGTTCTGAGCGCGCTGAGAATATCCCGGCGGCCGGGAAACGGTCGCCGGGGTTCTTTGCACCAATCCCAGATTGATATGCCGCTGCGGAAAAACTCAGGCGTTCTTACCAAGAAAGCTAGCATGGAAATGCTTCGCTGCCGTATCGATGCGAACGTAATCGGCGCGCCCTGGTTGGTGGACGATGTGGATTTCTTCAATTTGATTTGCGGCACCAGTTTTCATGGCGTCAAGCGGATGAACAATCCGAGCTATCCGAGCGACCCGAGGCATATTCACACCTGCGATTTCGGCGGCGAATGGCGCGAATTTAGCTGGAACAAAGCCATCAACGGCGAAGGCAAGCGGCCGTTGCATAAGGTGTTGCGGGATGCGGTGGCGGACGATCTTAGAACCTATCGCAGCGACAACGCGGCGGCCGGGTGTCAGCAATGCGCCGGCGCGGACGACCTCACGACGGATCACGTAGACCCAACGTTTTTCGACATTGCGGAAGAATTCACAGCATTGGAGCGCGACCTACCGCTGTCGCGCGGTGCATCGGGCAGGGGCGCAATCCTGGCAGACCTTGATCAGGAGGCACGATGGATAGCGTTCCACGCCAGCCGCGCGATTTATCAAGTGCTGTGCCGGTCATGCAATTCGGCAAAGGGCCGCAAGGTGGCCGCGCAATGAGCCACACGGTCACAATCATCGACAGCATCAAGCCGGCCGTGATCCGCAAGAAGTACACGATGACCGATGACGGGATGAAAAAGACCGTGATCGCCAGCATCACGGAAGGCGTCGGCGTCTCGCGCGAGATCACTACGGCGCGCGAATTTGCCGACTTGCTTGCCGAGGTCACGGAATCGGAAAGCCTCGTGATCTGTGCCGGCGAATGGATGGGGGCGGACGATAAGCCGTTCCGCATCATTCCCGAAGAAGAGCTGGCCCGCATTCTCAACAGCCGCGTCGGTGAAGTTGCCGGCGGCGTGATCCATAAGGACGGCAAGCGCATTTCCGCACGCCTCAAGCGCGGCATTACGCCGTCAGTGTACGCGCTGTTTGACGCCGACAACCCGCCAGGTATGCCGGCGGCTTGGGCTGCAATGGATATCGGCGCCCGGCTGCGGATGTGGGAAAGCATTTTGCCGGGCATTTCAAGCTGCGAGCGCATCGAACTGCGCGGATCCTCGGCGCGCGTGCGCCGCGAGGGTGAGCCCGGCCAACAGGCCACGCACGCATGGATCAAGGTCAGCGACGCCAGCAAGATCGGCTTGATGAAAGCCCACGTGGGCGTCGAGATGGTCAACCGCGGGCTTTCGTTTGCCTTTGAGAAGCTCAGCCGTAGCCCGAAGACCAAAGGCAAGGTGATCGGGATCGAGCATCGCAGCCTCTTTGACCTGGCGGTGTTCGATACCGGGCGGCTTGTGTTCTGCGCGCAACCAGATGTCAGCGATGCGCCAGGCTATGTGTGCGACGACGCCGCCATAACGGTTGCCAATGAAGGCGGCGGGATCCTCGATCTATCGTTCCTGACAATCCCCAAGCCGAGCGCCCTGCGTGAGTACTGCCGCAACACCGGCATCAAGCTGGAGATCAAAGCGACACCAAACGGCGGCGGCCTGTCGGTCGTATCGTGTGGCCAACTAAGCGCGACGACTGAAATCACGCGGCGCGGCAGCACGCAGACGCTGGCGGCATGGGTTGACGGGTTGCAGCCGGGTGACAAGTTGAGGTGCGAGGCGCCGTTTCGCGAGAGCTATTCGGAGGCCGCCTTTATCCGGCTTTCCGACAGCGGACAGCCTTTTATCTACGATGTGGGCAACGGGACGACCTACCGAATTGCGGAGGATTGGGGAGACACTGCGGAGGGCGTGGAGGACTTCGAAGAGCCAAATACGGGCAGCACATCGGAGGGTGAACCGAAGCCAAAGGCTAAGCCCGCCGTCCTCATGCCAGCGGCCGAGTTCCTGGCGCGCTATGTGCCCGCCGACTACATCGTGGACGGCCTCCTGCTGCGCGGCGCCATGTATTCCCTCACCGCGCCGACAGGCACCGGAAAGACGGCCGTGGCGCTGCTGCTTATGCAGTGCGTGGCCGCAGGCGCGGCATTCTCCGAGCGCGCTGTAGACCCCGGAGCGGTGCTGTATTGCGCCGGTGAAAACCCCGACGACCTGCGCCACCGCATGATAGCGGCAGCGGACAACGCATTTGGCGGCATCGCGCTAGACCGAATGCACGTCTACGAGCCGTCTGGGCCGCAGTCGCTGCTGCAACGGGTAGCGGAGATGAAAGCCTATGCCGAGCGCATCGGCGGCCTGCGGCTGGTCATCGTGGACACCGCGGCGGCCTTTTTTGAGGGCGACAACGAGAACGACAACACGCAGGCCGGCAACTATGCCCGCGAGCTCCGGGCGGCCCTGTGCAACCTGTCGGGGCGGCCTGCCGTTATCGTCCTGGCGCATCCCATCAAGCGGCCGGCCAATGCAGCCGACTGCCTCCCGCGCGGTGGTGGCGCCTTCATAGCCGAGGTGGACGGCAACCTGACGCTCTGGGGCCAGGACGGCGAGATCGCTCTGCATTGGGCCGGCAAGTTCCGGGGCGCCGAGTTTGCCCCGATCCCGCTTGCGCTCGAGAGCGTCGAAACATCCAGCGTGAAGGATGCCAAGGGGCGGCCGGTCAAGACGGTGATCGCGCGGGAAGGGCGGCCTGGAGCGGCCGAGGACAAGGAGAGCCGCCGGCGCCGCGAGATAGAGCAGATCATGATGGCGCTCAGCCGCATCGCGCGAGCGCGCGGCCCTATGCAGTTGGGGCAGGCGGCCGGGCTTTTGACGGACGGCGCCAAGGCCGAGCAGCGCAACGAATATCAGGCGGTCGTGGGACATGTCGCCAAGCTCAAGATCGACGGCCTGCTGAGCGACGCCGGCGACGTGATCGAGATCACCGCGAAGGGCAGGAAATGGGTGGCGGGACTTATTAATTCAGGAGGTAAAAGTGACAAGTTTTAAGAGTTTCGCATTAGAAAAGCTCGGGCAAGAATGCCGGGCAAAGGTACCTGTTTTTACCCCCCCCTTTGCCCGCCTCTTTGCCCGGGGCAAGAAAACAGGCAAAGCCGGGCAAGGGCCGAAAAGGCTTTGCCCGCAGCGCGAATTAATTAATGGGAACAATGGCTTAGCTGTTTTGGTTTTGTGCCCGGGGTTTGCCCGGTTTCCCATATCCAGCCGTCCGGGCAAGCGCCGGGTATTACTTAATACCCGGCCTTTGCCCGGCTGGATGGGCGCGTGTGTTTTAATTATTCCTGCCGCAGGCCCGGCATGACCCGGCTTCTGGCGCACGGCCGCACCAAGCCGGCCACCGCCTCCAGCATCACCGAGGCCGAGAGCAGGGCATGGGCCGCCGCCAGCGCCGCCCTCGATCGGGTGGCGGTAGACCTCGAGCGGACCTGGGGCGTCAACCGCCTACCCGAGCTCGTACCGGCCGACCTGGCCGCTCGCTTCGCGACCGCCCAGGAGCAGTGCGACATGGAGATCGCCGCCGGCGACATCGAGGCCGCCGCCCAGAAGGCCGCCGCCTTGGCGCGCGGCTGGAAAGCCCTCGACGCCGCCGCCCGCGCGGCAGGCCACCAGCCCAACGACCTGGGCGCCGTCTGGACCGCATCCGTAGAAGGCCAGGCATTCGCCGTCTGCCTGCATACCGCCGATGTCGGGGCTACCGCCGACCGATATCCCGGCCACACCGCTGTGGCGCTTCAGGAGCTGCTGCGGGTGCTGATGGCCCGCGAGGCCGCCATCTACCGCAAAGCCAAGACGCTTTGGCCTGGCGCCGAGATCACCGCCGCACGTCCCGCATCAACCAAACCGCCCGCCGACTGGAAAGCCGGCGACGCGCTGCCGTTCTGAGGAGAGGCCACGATGGGCAAAGCCAGCCGAGACAAGGGCAAACGCGGCGAGCGCGAGGTGGCGCAGCTCCTGCGCGACCACGGCATTCCTGCCCGCCGCGGTGTGCAGTATGCCGGCGGCAACGACAGCCCCGACGTGATTGGCCTCGACGGCGTGCATATCGAGGTCAAGCGCGCCGAGACGCTTGCGCTCTACCCGGCGCTTGAGCAGGCGCTGACCGACGCCAAGCCGGGCGACATCGCCACGGTCTGGCACCGCCGATCGGGCCGGCGCTGGGTCGTGGTGCTGCACGCCGACGATTTCCTGGCGGTGCTGCGGGCCTCACGAGCAGGGACCGCAGCATGAGCGCCACCACCCTCTTCGACCAGGCCGCATACGTTCAGCGCGACCGGCAGGCGGCCTACGGCGACGCTAGCAAGGCAATGGCCGCCATCGCGGCCCGCTGGTCCCTCACGCTGGGCCACCCCGTCACGGCGGCCGAGGTCGTGCTGTGCATGATGGACCTCAAGCTGACGCGCCTGACGCGCGATCCAGGGCACCAGGACTCGATCCTCGATCTGGTGGGCTACGCCGCCATCCTGCACGAGGTGACGAAATGAACGGGCGCGCTTGGACAGCCGACGATGACGCCAAGCTCCGCATGCTGGCGCGCGGTGGTTACACTGACGGACAAATTGGTAAGGCCATGAAAAGAACCAGAACCTGCGTGCAGAAAAAACGCAACCTTCTGAACGTCAGCCCAGGCGAGCCGCGGCAGTATCGTGCTATGATGATGCGGATCGCCAAGCGCAGGAAAGCGAGGGCGTGATGCCATTCAAAACCGCAGAGGGCACTGACCATGGCTGATCTCAGCCACAAACAGCGAGGCAAGGGCAAACCCTTCCAGAAGGGCGTCAGCGGCAATCCTGGGGGCCGCCCAGGTGTTTCTGGACCGCTCAAGGAGATGGCACGCGCCCATACGGCCGAGGCTCTGACGACGCTCGTAGCCGCCCTGGCGGCGAAGGAGAGCCGCACGCGCGTTGCCGCCGCCGAGGCGCTGCTGGACCGCGGCTGGGGTCGCCCGTCCCAGCACCTCGAACTCGACGCGGGCGACGAGCTGGTCAAGCGCATGAACGATGCCGCGAAAAAGCTGGCGGGCGATGCTGGCTGAACGGCGTGATCCCGAGCAGGAACTGATCGAGATTCTCGCCAGCTTCGCGCATGACCCTCTGCGCTTCGTGCGCTATGCGTTCCCGTGGGGCGAGGAGGGCACTGAACTGGCGGGCGAAGCCGGGCCTCGCCCGTGGCAGATCGAGACGCTGAAGCTGATCGGCGATCGGCTGTCGGCCGCCGACATCGACGGCGCCCTGCGCATTGCCACGGCTTCGGGCCACGGCATCGGTAAATCCGCCCTCGTGTCGTGGATTATCCTGTGGGGCCTATCCACTGCGCCGCTGACCAAAGTCGTCATCACAGCGAATACCGGCGACCAGCTCCGCACAAAGACGTGGCCGGAAGTCTCCAAGTGGTTCAACCTGCTGATCTGCAAGCACTGGTTCAAATTCGAGGCGACCAGCATATCCCGCCGCAATTCCAGCGGCTCAAAGGAATGGCGATGCGATGCCGCCACATGGTCGGAGAACAACACGGCGGCCTTCGCCGGCCTGCACAATAAGGGCAGGCGCCTGATCCTGTTGTTCGATGAGGCCTCCCAGATCGCGGACAAGGTTTGGGAGGTGGCCGAGGGCGCCATGACTGACGAAGACACCGAGATCCTGTGGTGCGCCTTCGGCAATCCGACCGAGAACACGGGCCGGTTCCGCGAGTGCTTTGCCGGCGGCCGTTTCTCCCATCGCTGGAGCCCACGCCAGATCGACTCTCGCAAGGTGCGCGGCACGAACAAGGCCGAGATCGACAAGTGGATCGCCGACTATGGCGAGGACAGCGATTTCGTTCGCGTCCGCGTCAAAGGCGAGTTCCCGCGAGGAGGATCTATGCAGTTTATCGACAACGAGACCGTGGAGCAGGCCGCCAGCCGCGAGGCCGTGAGCCATATCTACCAGCGTCTGGTGATGGGCGTGGACGTGGCTCGCTTCGGCGACGACCAGGCGACGTTCTATTTCCGCCGAGGGCTCGACGCCAAGACCATCGATCCACTCAAGTTCAGGGGCCTCGACCTGGTCTCGCTTTCAGGCAAAGTGGCTGAACAGGCCATGTTCCACAACGCGGCGGCGGTCTTCATCGACGAGGGCGGCATGGGCGCTGGCGTGGTCGATATGGTTCGCAAGATGCTGCCCAGCACCCTGGTGCTGGGCATCAACAACGGCGGCAAGGCCGATCGATATACGATGGGCGACGGCTTCCCCGCCACCGCCAACAAAGGCGCGGAGATGTGGGCCAGCATGAGGGAATGGCTGAAGACCGGCGCGATCCCCGCTGACAGCGAGCTGCGCGCCGAGCTGATCGGCCGGCAGTACGGCTTCAACCTGCACAATCAAATCCTTCTCGAAAAGAAGGAGGACATGAAAAGGCGCGGGCTTTCCTCGCCCGACAATGCTGACGGCCTGGCCCTCACATTCGCCTATCCGGTGGCCGACCTGCCGCAGGGCTCGGTATTCAGCGCGCCCGGCGTGTTGCAGAGCGCCACCCAACACGACTACGACCCGCTCGCGGATGCCTAAAAAGGCTTGCATTTCAAAGCGACAATAAACATCCGTAGTGGTTAGCTTTTAACCACGCGGAGGGGCAATGCCCACCGAGGTCGATATTGCTAACATGGCGCTGTCGCGGCTGGGCACGCGGGCGACGATAGCGAGCCTAACCGAGAACAGCACCGAGGCCCGCGCAATCAGCACCTGGTACGCCGCGATCCGCGACGACCTGCTGCGCGCCGCCGATTGGAATTTCAGCCGGGTTTATTTGTCGCTCGCAACGAGCGGCACGCCGCCTGACCGCTGGGCCTACAGCTATGCGTATCCGTCCGACTGCCTGAAGATCTGGAGCTTCGACATCGGCCTGCCGGCATACATGCAGACGATCCCTCCGCTCTACGAGGTAGCGTCGGATGGAACCGACCGGCTGATCTACACCAACCTGTCGCCGGCCACGGCCGTCTATTGCCAGCGCGTCCTCGATCCCAACCGCATGGACCCGGATTTTGTCACTGCCTTTGCCGTGGCCTTGGCCGCTGCCGTGGCTTTGCCGATCACGCAAAAGGCCGACACCGCGGCGCGGATGCATGCCATGGCCAAAGATATCCTTGAGACTGCCATCGCGCACTCGGCGAACGAGCAGATGACAGCCGAGCGGTTCCGCCTCGCCGAAAGCCTGAACATCCGCAACACACAGACTGACGTGCGGTTCATCGACGGCGCGGTGTGGACGCCCTGATGCCGGTGCCCGTCGCGCTGCCCAGCTTCGCCGCCGGAGAACTCAGCCCCGCCCTGCACGGTCGCGTCGATCTCGCCAAGTACCAGGTCGGCCTTGCGACCTGTCTCAACTGGTTCATTCATCCCTTCGGTGGCGCCAGCACGCGCGCGGGTACAGCGTTCGTCGGCGAAGTCTTCGACAGCGCGGCACGTTCCCGCCTGATCCCGTTCCAGTTCAGCACCACCCAAACGTACATGCTGGAGTTCGCCAACCAGAAAATGCGGGTAATTTATTCCGGTGGTTATTTGCTGGAAACCGCAACCGCAATCACCGCAATCACCAATGCAAGCCCAGGTGTCGTGACGGCGGCGGCCCACGGTCTCAACGACGGCGACCACGTCTGGCTGGATGGCATCGCAGGCATGACGCAGCTCAACCGGCGCCGCTTTACCGTGGCAGGCGCGACGGCCAACACCTTCCAGATCTCCGGCATCGACACCACGGCATACACCGCATGGGCCTCGGCCGGCACGGTGGCGCGGTTCTACACCATCAATACGCCCTATGTGACGGCTGATCTGCCGTTGCTCAAGTTCGTTCAATCAGCCGACACGATGACGATTACCCATCCGTCGTATGCTGTGCGGTCATTGGTTCACGCAACAGCGGAGACGTTTACGCTCTCCACGATTACCTTTTCGTCCAGCGTCTCGCCCCCGACGAACGTCGCGAGCGACGCGGTCGGCACCGCAGAATACTACGTTATGACATCCGTTAACGACACGACTGGCGAAGAAAGCCTGCAAAGCACCACTGCGGGGTCCGCCACGGCTGTATCGAATATTAGCTTCGTCGCTGTAGGTGGGTGTTCATATTACAACGTCTATAAACTCAAGCAGGGGATATATGGATTCATTGGCCGCGTAAAAGCGGGTAGTGTTTTCACTGACAATACAATCATCGCTGACACCAGTGACACGCCGCCGACACAGAAAAACCCGTTTGGCGGATACCCGCTGCTGTCGGCAACTATCAATGCGGCAGGCGCGGGCTATGCCGGAGCAACGCTATCGATCGCTGATCCAACCGGATCGGGTGCCACCGTCTCCGCGACCTACACTGGACCCGGCGGTTTCTCCACGATCACGCTGCCGACCAAAGGCAGCGGATATACGAATCCGACTCTTACTATTTCAGGCGCTGGGGCGGGCGGTAGCGGCGCGATTTTTACAATCAACTATACGAGCGGCGGCACCGTGATCGTCGGCACAGACGGTGACGGCAACCCTGTCTCCACCGACTGGTATTATATCAGCAGCGTCACCGTGAATGCCGGCGGCGCCGGCTACGGCACAGGATCGACGGTTAATACACAGTACCTGGGCGTTACAAATTATGGCGGAACAATCCTGACGCCGACCATTGTTTTGGGTGTCATTACGGCGGTGGCCGTGACAAATGCCGGAAGCGGGCAATACGCCGATGCTTTAGGCGGGTTCCCCGCGGCGTTTGTCAATGACGCCCCAGGTACTGGCGCGTCGATCACTATCAATCTCGACACGTCTTTGTCTAACAATCCGGGGTGTTCCACATACTTTGACGGGCGCCAGTGGTTTTCGCGAACAAACATACGGCCGCAAACGCTGTGGGCGAGCCAATCCGCGAATTTCAAAAACATGTCAACCAGCTCTCCGACGCGCGACAGCGACGCAATAACCCGCACGATTGCCAGCCGAGAGGTTAACGAAATACGATTCCTGTTGGCACTCAACGTCTTGCTGTTGTTCACAAGTGGGGCGATCTGGAAAGTATGGGCCGGCGCCCAGGCCGATGTCGTCACGCCCGCGAATTGTGCGGCCAAGCCGCAAAGCTATGAAGGCATTGCCAATGTGCCGCCGATCCACACTCAAAGCGGCGGTCTTTATGTCGTTGCCAGTGGCAAGGCCGTTCGCGATGTGGCCTATGAATACACGTCAGATAATTATCAGGGTCGAAACCTGTCGATCCTCGCCGGCCACCTGTTCGAAGGACAGACCATCGAGGAGTGGGCCTATGCCCGCGATCCAGATGGCATTGTCTGGTCAGCGCGTTCCGATGGTGTGCTGCTGGGCTTCACCTACCTCAAAGAACACGATGTCTATGCATGGAGCCGGCACACGACAGACGGCACGGTCGAGAGCGTCGCGGCGGTGCAGGAAAGCAACGAAACGATCCTCTACCTGTCGATCAAGCGCACGATCGGCGGCGTCACGAAGCGCTATGTCGAACGCATGGCAAGCCGGTATTTCCCCGATATTTACGCCGCATGGTGTGTTGACAGTGGATACCGCTACGACGGCTGGAACACGACGACCACGCAGCTCCTGACGATCAGCGGTGCGACCTACAATGCCGGAGACACCGTCACGCTGGCGGCCACGGGTTACACGCCCTTCACCGCGGCCAGCGTCGGCAACAAGTACATTCTGAGGAGCGGCCAGAACCAGGTCACCGTCACTGTCACGGCCTACTCGACCACCAGCAGCGTTTCCGCCACGCTGGACATCGCGCCGCACAGCAGCTTGCAGGCGACAACCGTTTCCGATTGGGCGCTCGCGACCTCGACGCTCTCAGGCCTCTGGCATCTTGAGGGCCGGACTGTCGCCATCCTGGCCGATGGATCGGTGCAGCCATCCTCAGTTGTTGCGAATGGCAGCATCACGATCCCCCGCGCCTCGGGGCGCATCCTGGCGGGCCTACCCTATACCTGTGATTTTGAAACCCTCAACATCGAGCAGGGGCAACCCACGATGCAGGGCCGATACAAGGCCGTGAACGAGGTTATCATTCGCGTGAAGGATACGCGCGGTCTCGCCATTGGCCCAGATGCCACGCGCCTCGTCGATGTTAAAGAGCGGTTCGACGAGAACTACGGCTATCCCACGACTTTAAAAACAGGCGACGAGCGAGTGCTGCTGGACCCGAGCTGGAACAGCAACGGGCGCGTCTTCGTTCGTCAAAGTTATCCGTTGCCCGCGACCGTCGTCGCGCTCTTTCCTCGCATTGACGTGGGAGTTCCATAAATGGCCTTAACTACAACGGTAAATAAGGTCATCTTCTCCGGCAACGCCAGCGCGACGGTGTTTTCATTTACCTTTCCAATTCCCGATGCCACGTACCTGTCGGTGATCTACACTGACGCGGCTGGCGTCGAAACCACCCTGTCGGCCAGCCTCTATAGCGTAACCGGCATCGGCACGACGACGGGCGGCACCGTCACCTATCCGCTGACCGGGTCACCGATCGCTGTCAGCACCAAGCTCACCCTAGTGCGCACGGTGCCATATACGCAGCCCACCGTGTTTTCTAACCAAGGCGGCTATTTCCCCGAAATCGTAGAGGGAGCTTTTGACCGCGTTGCGATGGAGATCCAGCAACTCGCAGAGATTGTGAGCCGCTACACGGTCTCCAGCATTAGTAATCCCGCGACCGAGCAAACCAACTATACGCTGATTCAGGCGCTTCAGACTTTTCAAACCGGCATTGATAAGTTGACCACGGCGGGTGATTCTTTGTCGTTCAACGGCAGCTCGTATATCAGGTTGGCGCGGGGCTCATCCGGGCAGTACCTGGGCGTCAGCGGCACGGCGCTGGCGTGGCAGACCCCAACGATCTACAGCAACAGTGGCGTGCGCCAGACCGTGCAGGGCGGCCCGGTCGATACGGCGGGGCTGCCGACGTTCCTGCCCTCGACCAATGCAGCCTTGAGCATCACGACGCAAAACCTGACCACGACTTCGATGGTGTTGTCAGCGGCCAACGGGTTCGGTGCCAGTGGGCCGACCGATATCATCGGCATCTCGGCGGCCAATCTCACCTTCTCGGGGTTGACCGCGAACAGGGCGGCGGCCACGCCGAATTTCCTTTATGGCACGATCTCGGCGGCGGGCGTCATTACTGCCGCTTCGACCATCCTGGCGCCGCTCTACCAGTGGGGTGGCACGCCATCGTCAACGTCTGGTCAAATCACTTTTAATATTTCTGAAATGAAATGCTATGTGGGCAACGGTTCGACCGCGCAGCAGACCTACCTCGTGGTGATCGGTGAGGCCGCAACCGACGCCACGACAGTGATCTCGACCGTGGCCTATGCTTACAACGGCCGATATCAGTCTGCCTTCGTGGCAACGCTGCCGGCGATTGGCACGTTCACTTCGGCGAATCACAATATCGGCGTTGTGCCGCAGTTTCGGAAGTTCGGCATCCGCTGCAACACCATTGATCGCGGCTACGCGGTTGGTGATGTGCTGATGAATGACGACCTCGGCGCCTACGACGGAGGAAACGAAATCCCGCTGGCTATAATGACGACCAGTAAACTCATCGGAATTACTGCTGGTTCAAATCAGGCATTTAACGCGATGACCAAAACCACCGGCACTGTCGTCGGTACGCTCACTCTCGCGAGCTGGGATTATCAGTTCATCGCTAGCAGGCAGTGGTAGCAATGACGGTCATCAGCATCGAATCAGCCACCGAAGCCGACGCCCGCGAGCTGGCGCCAGTGCTGCGTGCGGCCGATCGGCTGGAGATCGAGCGGCTGCTGGGCCAACATGATCCGCTAGAGCCTCTGCTTGCCTCGGTGCATGGCGCCCGCGAGGCATGGACCGGGCGCGCTGACGGCGAAATCGTTTGCATGTGGGGTGTATGCCCGGCAACTCTGATCGGCCCGACCGGCATCCCGTGGCTGCTCGGATCCGACCTGGTGCCTCTGCACCGCAAGGCGTTCCTGCGCGAGAACAAGCGCTGGGTGGCCCATGCGCTCGACCTGTTCCCCTTGCTGCGAAACGTCGTAGACGCCCGCTATGCCGAGGCCATCCGCTGGCTACGCTGGCTGGGCTTCACGCTGCACGCGCCGAGGGCCATGGGCGTTCATGGCGAGGACTTCATCCCCTTCACGATGGAGGCCGTCCATGCGTGATACCGCAGGACTGCACGTCGCGCCTTGCTCCATCGCCGATATTGAGGGCGCCCCAAACCTAGCCAGCCTCGCCGAGGAATTTGCCGACGAGAGCCTGGTGCCGGGCCTGCCGCGGACCGATCCGAACTGGAGCGCCTATCGGGCCATCGAGGCGGCCGGCATGCTGCATGCCTTTGCTGCCCGGCTCGACGGGGTGCTGATCGGCTTTATCGGCGTGCTGGTCGCCCCGCTGCCGCGCCATAGCGTGCCGGTGGCGACGACCGAGCGTTTCTTCGTCGCCAAGGCGCATCGCAAGACCGGAGCCGGGTTGATGCTGCTGCGCGCTGCGGAGGAGAAGGCCCGCGCGCTGGGCTCGCCCGGCCTGCTGGTGACGGCGCCGTTCGAGGGCGACCTGTTCCGCGTCCTGCCGAGGGTCGGCTATCGTGAAAGCAACCGGGTATTCTTCAAGCCGATTGCGGCGACGGCATGAACGACATTGCCCTCCGCACCGCGATCCCGGCGATGCGCCCCGAGGCCATCGACCTGGTCTACCGTCTTGAAGCTATTAACCTCGCGCGGCCACAGACCGAACTGCGCTTCGAGCATGATTTCCATGCCGGCGTCTATGCCCGCACCATGATCGTGCCGGACCTGCCGGAAGGCCGGTGCTGTCTAATCACAAGCGCCTTCATCCGCATTCCGACATTGCTGATCGCCCAAGGCGAGGCGTTGTTCTACATCGGCGAGGACCAGCCGCGCGCCTTGACCGGCTCGTCGATCGTACAGGCCACCGCTGGCCGCAAGCATGCGATCCTCGCACAGGCGAATTTCCGCATCACGATGATCTTCGCAACATCGTCCAGGACAATCGAAGACGCCGAAGAAGAATTTACCAACGAGGCTTACATGCTCCAGTCGAGGCATCTCTAATGTCCGGGTCGATCAGCGCCAGCACGATTGCGATGGCGGCCAGTTTGGCCACGGCCGCCGCCGGCACCGGCCTGTCTTTCGTTGGCCAAATGAACGCAAATGCCGCCCAAGGCGCGCAAGCCAATTACATGCGCGATATTGCCCTCCGAAATCGTCAGGTTTCGGAATGGCAGGCCGCCGATGCCGTCTCTCGCGGCGAGGTTGGCGTTGATGCCCAGAACCGCAAGACCGCGCAGGTGATCGGCACGCAGACGGCGGCACTGGCGGGACAGGGGACCGACCTGAGCGGCAGCGAACAGGACATCCTGGGCGACACGGCGGCGGCGGGCAAACTCGACGCGCTCACGATCCGCAACAACGCAGCGCGTGAGGCATGGGGTTACAAGGTCCAAGGCGTCAACATGGAGAGCAACGCCGCGCTGTCGGCGGCCAAGGGCCAGACCAGCATGCTTGGAGCCGGTGCATCGCTGCTCTCCGGCGCCTCGTCGCTGGGCGAGAAGTGGTGGAAGTTTCAGCAGAACAGTCCTGGCGGCGGCAGTGTCAATCCCGCTGCTGGCCAAGGAGGCGTCGGTGAAAATTATAATCTTGGTTACATGTAATGGCGCTGGCGGTCCGCCGACTTAAAGGATTGTTGTAATGGCCATTATCCGCCCATCGAATCTTCAGACGGTCGCCCCCCAGGCCGCGCCCAACGCGCTGTTGCGATCGGATGCTGATATTGCATCCTTTGGCGGAACGCAGGCGCGCGACCAGGTGGTGGCCGGTCAGCAGTTGGAAAGGGCGTCGGATTCGCTCGCCAATGTTGCGCTTGCCGAAATGCGGGACGCCAACGAGAAGCGCGTGCAGGATCTGAACAATCAGTTCATTAACGCGCAGCAAGCCGCGCTCTACACGTCGCCTGATGCCTTCTATCGCCTCAAGGGTGCAGACGCCATCAACGGCGCGGAGAAGGCAACCGACAGGCTGATCGAACTGAAGAAGCAGACCATCGATGCGGCGGCCAATCCGTATCAGCGTCAACGGCTTTCCGGCATTATCGACTCGCACGTCAACGGCGCTACGGCCGGCATATCGCGGCACGTTGTTTCCGAGCAGGCGACATACGACAAAAGCGTGGATATTGCTTCAATCGAAACCGCGATCCATTCGGCGATTCTAGACCAATCCCAATTGCCGCTTGCGATAGAGCGCGCACGCGCCGCGGCGGCGTCCCTCAACAAAGGCCAGTCCGCCGAGGTCATCGCCAATGCCCAGCTAAAGGCGGAATCGGATGTCTATAGCGGCCTCATTCGGCACAAGATCAACACGAACGATCGTTCAGCTTTAGATCTATACAAAAAGGTCGGCGACCGGCTGGATCCCAAAGACAGGGAGAGGATCGAGCCCGCAATCAAAACGATGCAGACTGGCGTGACAGCACAGGTGCAGGCGGCGGAATTTAAGCAGCTCGCCGGTTCCCCGCCAAACCCAAGGGATGCGGTCGGGGTCGTCAAGCATTTTGAGAGTTTGCTTTTAAAAGCAAAGATGGACACCGATGGCAAGTATCGTGTCGGCTACGGCTCCGACACGGTGACCCGCGCGGACGGAAAACCGGAAAAGGTCACGGCCGACACAGTGGTCACGGAGGAGGATGCCGAGCGCGACCTTGCCCGCCGCCTCCCTCTGTTTCAAGACGATCTCAAGAAGAAGATCGGAACCGCGGCATGGGACGCCCTCACGCCGGAAGCCCAGGCATCGCTGTCGTCGATCGTCTACAACTACGGTTCGCTCCCTGACTCGTTGGTGAAGCCGGTGCAGAGCGGCGACCCGGCGCAGATCGCGCAGGCTATTCGGGGACTGTCGGGCCATAACGGTGGCATCAATGCCGGCCGTCGTGCGCGCGAGGCCGTCAGTGTCTCCGACGCCGCGCCGACCGATCCAAGCAAGCCAAACGGGCAAGCATATGTCGATCCCCACGTAATGCTGCAAAGGGCCAACAATCTTTTCGACGCCGCCACGCTTTTGAATCAGCAGAGAAACGCTAACGACGCCGACCAGCGTCGGCAAACGCAATTGCAACTAGACGTTGAACTTGCCAACAGCAAGCGTCAGATCGAGGCGGCGAAGAACGATCTTATTATTGAAGTCGACAGGGTGATGAAGACTGGCGGCCCAAACGGCGGGGCGGTGACGAACCAAAACCAAATATCGCCCGACCTCTGGAGCAGGCTGGACTACAACAAGATACGGGCCCTCGAAGGCGTGATCAAGCACAACGCTGGCGGCACGGACGCCACCACTGACTGGGGGCTTTACTACAAAATACAGCGCGGCCTCACGAGCTTGGACCCGAATGAGCGGGCAACGTGGGCCGCCTATGACCTACTGAATGATAAGCCGAATCTTGCGAAGGAACAGTTTAGCAAGCTGGCGGACATGCAGGGCGTTGCGCGCAAGGGAGATCCTGACAAGGAATTGAGCCGCGTTGCGAGCAACCAGAAGATGATCGACGAGCGGCTCAATTCGATCGGCATCAAGACCGGCGACAAGGCAACGCCAGAAATGCGCGAGCAAGAAATCCGCTTTAACGAGGCGGTGCAGGTCGAGATCACTAAACTGGAGAAGGCCAAGCCGGGCCACAAGGTCACCTCCGACGAGGTCACCAAGATACTGAAAGACTTGACCTACCTAGTGACCGGATCGGGTGGGTGGTGGAGTCGGAATGTCGGCATCGGTACCCCCAGGCGCGCATTTGAGGTTCCAAACCCAAATCCCGCAGACTTCGTGGTGACAATGTCCGACATCTCCAAGTCAGACATGGACAAGATCGCCTTGGCATTGAAGTTGGAAGGCATCTCGCCGACTGAGGAAAACATCATCAAGCGTTACAAAATTGTTCGTCTGTCGGCAGGCAAGCCATGAGCGACATCGGCAGCACATTTGAAGCGCTAGTCAAACCCGTGGAAGTGGCGCAGGCGCCGCCGGCCGCTCCACCACCGTTGCTGGAGCCGTCCGCCGTCGTTCCGCTTCCTGGCGCCAATAAGCTCCCCGCTCCGGGCAATGAGTTCTCGCTGCCGCCTGCCGATCAAGCCATCAACGAGTTCTCAATACAATCCATCCGCGATGCCGAAGAAACCAGAGGGCGTGCGAACGTCCTTAGCGCGCAAGGCGGCAATCCTGACGCTGTAGCGAAGGCTCTCGCCCTGTCGAAGAAGACGGGCGTGCCGGTAGATGTGATCGAAGCCGACCCCCGGCCAGCAGAGGAGCGGGTTGCGGTCAATGAGTTCTCCGCGCTTTCGCCGGGCGTGAAACGATGGCTGTCGCAGGATCCGATCAACGCCAAGCTGGTGGGTGACGAGAGAGCCAATCTGGCCGACATCGAGCGCATCCTGCGGCCTCCCCACCTTTACACGAAGCAGCCGAGCAAGGCTGCGCGTTCAATCGACAGCGAGTCGGCGGATTGGGAGGCGACGGCATTCGGTCGCGCGGGAGGTATCGTCTATAACAATAAGGCGCCAGCCAGTGCGCCGCTCTACCAATCGCAATTGATGTCTGGCGTCGAGCAGATGGCGCAGAGCTTCAACAAAATGTCGAACCTCAATATCGCTCGCGATATTCGGACGTTTGATGCAATCGACCAAGGCAAGTCCGTCAATGTCGCGGACGATCCCTATGGCTACAAGGATATGTCGACCGATCAGCGCGTACAGGCGCGGGCTCTGGCTGAAGTTCAGATCGTCAAGAATGTCGCGGCCCTCAAGCGGTCGACTGCCCTCGTCGCCGATTTGCCGCGCAACCAGAACGTCCAGCCGTTTTTCGATGCCCTCGACGCCGTGCAAGCCAAGGACATGCTTGCCGTTCTGACGAATGCACTCGGCAATATATCGGCGGGGATAAATGGCGCTCCGCAGGCTGGCACTGCTGGCCCTTCACCGTTGGCCGCGGCCGGCCAGATATTTGCGTCCGATTGGCGGGGCATCATTCAGCAGCTTGCGGTAGAGACGACGCCCAATATGCTCCCAATTATCGTGGGTTCTATGGTGGGCGGCCCACCCGGCGCCTTCCTCGCGTCACAGGCCGTAGACTTCCCGTCGCGCACCGAAGACTGGATCAAGCAGGAACTGGCGAAAGAAAACACGATCGGCAGCGTGGGCATTGATGTCAACGATCCCGAGGCTGTGCAGGCATATCTGCGCGCCAACCCCGCCTTCGCCGAGAAGGCGCAGAAGATGGGGTATGCGGGATCATTCGGCCCGTCCGTTGTCGACGCTGTCGCGTTCGGGGCGACGCGCCCATTCAAGCGTGGGGCGGGCATCGCCGCCAATGCCGGGCGAGTGGCCGGTAACATCGCAGTGGATACCGGCCTGGAAATGGTTGGCGAGGTTGCTGGGCAGATCATCAGCGGACAGGACGAGATCAAGCCCAGCGAAATTATAGCCGAGGGATTGGGCGCGTTCCCGCATGGTGCTGCCAATACCGTGGTGAAAACGGCGCAGGAGGCATCCCGCGCCAATGACGAGGTCAAGACCGAGGCCGCCGTCAAGGAGATCAAGGCGACCATCAAGGCTGCCAACGAGTTCCTGACCGACCTGCGGACGCACGTCGCCGAGAAGCAGACGCTCACGCTCGACGACCTGGTCGAAAAGGTGCAGGCGTCCAAATTGAACGAACGCTCGCCCGACAAGATGCGGGAGTTCCTCGAAACGGTGCTGGGGGCCGAGGAAGAGAAGACCGTCTTCGTGCCCGCCGAAACCGTCGCGACCTACATGCAGGACATGACGAGCATCGAGGCGGCCAACTTCGCCGATCGACTGGGCATCACCGAACAGCTTGCCCGCGCCCGCGTCAGCAACGAAGACATCGCCATCCCGCTCGCCCGCTACGTCACCGCCGCCAGCGAGGCGCACAAGGCATGGCGCGACGACATCCGCACCGAGGTCGAAGGGTTCTCCGTCAACCAGGCGAAGGACTACGAGAAGACCCGCACCGCCGAGACGCAGGCGATCCTCCAGCGGTTCGAGGAGGGGATCGCTGCCGGCGTTCAGCTTGAGCCGCGGCAGATCGTACAGGACAAGGTCTTCACCCAGTTGAAGGAGATGGGCCTACCCACCCGGCAGGCGGCATCAAACGCAGCCCTCCTGGCGGGCCACGCCAACGCGATGGCGACGCTGGAGCCGACCAAGTACGCCGACGCCCTAGACTTCTACGAGAAGCACCCCATCCGCTTCGAGAGCGAGAACACGCGCCGCGTTCGCGAGCTGGCGCCTGACCGCCTCGACATCCTGCTGGATTCCATCAGAAGGGGCAAAGACCCTCTCTCGCCGCCGGTTCCCGACGCCCATGTGAAGGCCCGCGCAGACGCCGCCGCTCTGGAATTGACGAGCGTTCTCGGCCCCGGCCCGGAGAAGACCCCGGCCCAGATCGCCAAGGAGAACCGCACGGCGGCGCAGGAACTGTTTAAGGCCGATCGAGAGAACCTCGCCGGCATGCTGGCCGAGATGGGCGTCGACCCCAAGGGGATGTCGAACGCCGACATTCGTGCGGCGATCCAGAAGGCGGTTGCCGAAAGGGCGGAAGGGCGGACTTTTGAGCAGGGCATCGGCCACAACAGCCCGCCGATGACCAACTCAGAAAAGGAGGAGGCGCTCACCGCCAACGCTTTGCTTGATCCCAACCATCCCAGAAACAAGCCTCGGTCGCGCACGGTCGAGGAGGTGGCGGGCGAATTGATGGCGCGGGGGCAGGCGGCCCTTCGGTCCCTCGGCATCAAGAACGGTCGCATTGAGGGGCCGAGCGAGGAGACGGACGCCCTCCTGTCCCGCGTCATCGCCTCCGAGATCAAGGGCGCGTTGCAGCGCGACGCCAAACGCAGCGCCCTCAACTGGTACACGCAGCGGGTGCGCGAGGCGATGGCAATCGCGAGCGTCATCTACCCTGAGATCAATACCGACGAGCATGCCAAGTTTGCCTTCACCGTGGCGCTGGCGGTGACCAGCCAGGGCGAGATCGTCCCCAGCAACGTCCGCCTGACCGACGAGGTCTATGCTTACTTCCGCGAGCATCGCCGCTTTCCCACCGACGTGAAGGCCAAGGAGACTGCCGCAATCAACGGCAACTTCGTGAAGATGAACTACCTTCTGGACGAGCTGGGCGAGGCGGGCACGCGCGAGTTCATGTCGGCAGAGTTCACGGTCGCGGAACTGGAAGCCGAAGGCTACGAGATCGGCGGCGAGCTTGTCTCCACGAGCGTGCGAGGGTCGGCCATCCTCGGGCCAAAAATCGGCGGCGGATTCTTCCAGAACCTCAACGGCAATTACGACCCTGTTACCATGGACCTGTGGTTCATGCGAGCATGGGGGCGCCTTACCGGCACGCTGGTCGGCAAGGTCGATACCTCCAAGCAGCGGGGGCGCCTTGAGAGGGCGCTGGCGGCGGCGGGCGAGAAAGTGCCCAAGCGCATCGACGTTCTGTCGCGGGTGGCCGACGAGATTGTCGCTGAACACGAACGCAATTTCCGCAATTTCCGCAGCGAGTACGACGACGGAACGCGGGTGAAGAGCGAACTGGTAAACGCCGCCCAGCGCCTTCAGGCTGGTTTGAGCGGCATCAACCAGGCGCCGACCAGCGGCGGGCAACGAAACTGGATGCGGGACGTTATCGCCGGGAGCCGAGCCATGCTGGCCGAGGCCGGGATGGAGATGACACCGGCTGATTTGCAGGCTGTGTGGTGGTATCCTGAGAAGGAACTTTATGGCAAACTGGGCGGGAAAGGACGGGCTTCCGATGAAATCAACGTCGATTACTCAGGCTCCCTCCGAGCCCTCGCCCTCACCAAGCCGGGGATCGATGCCGCTGCCATCGACGCTGCAGTACGCGCCTTGGATAACGGACCCGGATCCGCCGCTCAAGCCGATGACACCGGAGCAGGCGAAGGCCGCAGCGGAGGGAATCGCGCGGCTGATGGCGAAGCGCAAGGCGCAGGCGCCGGAAAAGGCGTAACTCTCGACCAGCAAGCCCGCGGCTCTATCACCTTCGACAACACGGGCGCGCTCGTCCGTACCTTCGCGGGGCGTGACCCCTCAACCGTGCTGCATGAGCTGTGGCACTACTTCCACAACAACCTCGAGTTCATGGCCCGCGCGCCTGATGCCTCTTCCGAGGTCAAGGCGATGTACCAGGCCACCCTCGACTATGCCGGGGTGAAGGGCGGGAACCTGTCCCTGACCCCGGCAGAGTGGGACCGCTACCGCGCTCTGGGCGACAAGATCAAGAAGAGCGGCAAGGGCAGCCTGGACGGCGGCGAGACCGCCGAGTGGACGGTGCTGCTGGGCCGCGTCGAGCAGAACGAGGTCGTGGCGCGGGCGGGCGAGGCCTTCCTGCTCACCGGCAAGTCTCCCAGCGAGGCCCTTGCGAACGCCTTCCGCGCCTTCAAGAACTGGCTGATCTCGGTCTACCGATCGGTCAAGCGGCTGAACGTCCCGGTGTCGGCAGAGTTCGATGCCGTGATGGCGCAGATGATCGCCACCAGGGAGGAGATCGAGGCCGCGCAGAACAGGCAGGGTCTCAACCCGGTTCTGGGCGACGCCAAGAATATGCTGACCGAGGCCGAACGCGACGCCTACACCAAGCGGGCAGAACAGGTTCTCGAGGAGGCCGACGACAAGGTGCGGGCCAAGGTCATGGCGCCGCTGCGCCGGGCCGCCAAGAGCCTCGTGGACGATGTCACCGGCCGCATCAAGGGCGAGGTCACCGCGGAGGCGATGAAAGACCCCGGCAACGCCGCGATGTACCTGCTGCGGAACGGGAAGCTGTTCGGGAGCGACGACGACGCAAAGAGCCTTCCCATCAAGCTGTCCCGCCCGGCGCTGGTCGCACTCGTGGGCGAAGACGGCCTGAAGAATCTCCCGACTGGTATCCACGCCGACGACGGCATGGACCTGACGACCGTCGCCCAGATGGTCGGCCTCGGCAACGGGCAGGAACTGGTCGAGCGCCTGATGCAGGTGCAGACCGACCAGAAGCGGTACCAGGACGACGGCGGCAAGGGCCGGTACGTGGATGACCAGATCCACCGCGAGACCCACAGGCGCGTCCTGGAGGAGATTGGCGACCCCCTCAACGACGGCTCTCTGGAGAAGGAGGTCGAGGACGCCATCCGCTCCGACAAGCAGGGCGCCCTGATGGCGTTTGAGCTGAAGGTGCTGGCGCGCAAGGCCGGGCACTCCGGGGTGGTCAGCCTGGAAGACATCACCGCCTGGGCGGACGGCGCCATCGCGGAGATGTCGCAGTATCAGGCGGTGCAGTTCGCCAAGTACCAGCGTGCCGAGCGGACGGCCGGCATCAAGGTGCAGCAGGCCCTTCTGAAGGGTGACATCGTGGCGGCCTTCAAGGCCAAGCAGGACCAGCTCGTCAACTTCGCGCTCTACAAGGCGGCGAAGAAGGCGGCCGAGGACACCGACAAGATCACGGGCTACCTTGACAAGCTGGCCGGCGCCCGCACCATCAAGGCGCTGGACCAAGACTACCTCGACACGATCCATGAGATGCTCGAGGAGTACGACTTCAAGCGCCGCAGTGGCCCGCTGCTGGCCGAGCGCACCTTGTTCAATGCCTACAAGGCAGAGCAGCTTGAGCGTGGTGTTGTCGTCCAGGAGCCGCCCAGGCTGAAGGGGGCCGATCGGAAGCACTTCTCGCAGATGTCGATGGAGGAACTGCGGGACTTCTACGACACGATCAAGCAGATCGATCGTCTCGGCCGCAAGAAGAAGGAACTGTTCCTAGACGGCAAGAAGCGCGAGCTGGAAGCGACGCTGACCGAGATGGAGGCTGCTGCGGCGGCGGGCGTCCAGCGCGGGTCCAGCCTGAGTACGCGCGGCCTGTCTGAGCTGGAAAAGGCCGTGGGCAAGCCGAAGCACTGGCTGCGCGTCATGAACGCGGAATTGCTGAAGGTCGAACGCCTGCTTGAGTTCGCGGACGGCGACAAGACGGGCCGGGGTATCTTCACGCGCATGATCTATCGCCCCATTGCGGACGCGGCGGCGGCGACCAACGACCGCCGGATCGAACTCGGCAAGAAGCAGAAGGCCGTCTACGAGAAGGTGCCCGAGGCGCAGCGCCACTCGTGGGCGGAACTGCACGTCCTTCCCGAACTGGGCGGGATCAAACTCGACAAGGAGGCGATCATCGCCATCGCCCTCAACATGGGCAACGCATCCAACCTTGAGAAGCTGCTGCTGGGCGAGAAGTGGACCGAAGACGGCGTCCGCGCTGCGGTTAACAAGCACCTGACAAAGGAGGAATGGACCTTCGTTCAGGACATGTGGGATCTCATCGATTCGCAGTGGCCGGAAGCCGC
>Ga0209596_1001120_pt1 | contig 23628 bp, 15 predicted proteins | sample M_130807_MF_Meta_FD_187314 | JGI IMG/M metagenome (GOLD analysis project Ga0209596, IMG submission 187314) | Freshwater microbial communities from Lake Montjoie, Canada to study carbon cycling - M_130807_MF_MetaG (SPAdes) (version 2) | ecosystem: Environmental > Aquatic > Freshwater > Lake...
CGTTACTTCTACAAAATTAGATTTAACTGGTAAACTCGTTTGCTTAAGTGTAATGTTTAGTGTTGATTGAATAGCTTGAAATAACGGTGCAGTAGCACTAACCAACGCAGCATCTTTTAAATTAAATACTATCGTTGTTTTGCTATTGATGAAAAAAGATCCTTTCCCGAATTGAACACTATCTGGATAGGGAATAATCTCAACTTTTTGTGCACTGCTATTTGTAGTTGGCGCATAAAACAAAATCAACAAAAAAAACTTAAAGCATTTCATTTTACATATTTATTAGTGGATATCTATTTTTCAGTAGTTGTAGCATATATACATTTACATCCCACTGATTAGCTAATGGTTCTTGCGTATACGGCATTGCTGGCATGTAAGGGTATGGTCCAAATTCTGTAGTGATGGTAAAAGATTGGTCCTTTTTTTTATTCAGCAAAAACAGTTCATCCCACCATTTCAGGTAAATATTCACCGTGCTATGCCATTCGGGTACCCGAGGGTCGTTAATTTGAGGGCTTTGGGTATGGCCAATTCTTGAGTGCAAATGTCGGGTATGATTTAATGCAAGCGCTACTCCTTCTGATTGGTCATCTAAAAACGATTCATGAACAGTACACCAATGAGAAATATCCAATGCTAATTTAATATTTTGATTACTAGCTATACTTCTTTTAAACACAGGAATATTATAGAAAAATTTTCCTCGATGCGTTTCGTGGACAATTTCAATTCCTGTTTTTTCACTTACTGATTCTGCAAGTGCAATCAGCTCCATATTTTGTTCGAATGAAAAATAATCTTTTCCCGTTTGGGTATTGATTAAGATTGGATTGGCATCAGCTAGATGGAAAAGATATTTTTGATAGCTTTTTGCATTTTCGTGAAAGTCCTTCTCCAACGATTGCCAGTACTGCCCTATCAAAGCAAGCTCATACTTTTTTAGGGTAGACAAGATGCTATTTTTCTCGTGTTCATCAAATGGCAAATCCATTTCTACACCGTCGTATCCTGCGCCTTTTACATTTTTACAAAAATCTTCAAAAGGTAAGAGGTTGCCCCATAGTGGACAGAAATATTTAATCGTCATTGTAATGCTTTTTTTAATTATTTAAAATTTTAGTTAGAAGATTGGCAGCAGCAGGATTTTCTTTAATTCTATTTGCGAGTGCTACTTCGCACAAAATAAAATTACCTTTTCCAAATGCGTAAGTTGCAGCGGCCAAGTAGCCAGATGGATCTTCTCCAGCAAAATTGCACAAGCCAGTAGTAATTAATGGCGTCCAAGTATTGGCCTTAAATACATTATAAACCAGCGGTTGTATATATCCTTTTGTTTTATCGTACCACATAAAAAAATCTTTACTATCAAGTTCGCCATCATTTAGTAATGCTTCTGCAGGATTTGCAAAATAATAATTACCCATTATCGTTTTCTTAATAGATACTGAATTATCTGCAATTGAATAATCGCCTGCTACAATTTCAGTAAAGAGTACTTTTCCGCCTAGTTGTACAAAAGCATCTACTGCGATTTTATTTTTTGTATAATCATTAATATTGTCAATAATCACTACCTGTGCTTTCACAATAGTTGGCACCAATACAGCACGCATATCAGCTACAATTAATGCAGCTTTTGAGGTTGGTTTTCCAAATATGTAAACAGTCTTCAGTAACTGTTTAGCTGGCGGAAATACATGAATAATTTGATTGGTTTTATGTATACAGATTCCTTTACTATTAAATATCCCTAACACAATATTTGCAGTAGTTCTTTTTAAAACAGGGGGCACTTTAAAATTAATGAAGCCTTGAAATTCAGAACTATTCATTGGAATTTTAGCATCACTCGATTGCCTTACAATTGTTTTACCGTTGATGGTAACTTCATAACGAATCGTATAATTAGTTGGTGCTTCATTTAAATCATTACAAACCCATGCTTCGATATTTGCTTGTTCTCCTTCATAAAAAGATAATCGATCGGTTCTTAATGATCCCATCAAAGGCACTAAGGCATTTCTGTATGCGAAATACGCTTTCTTTGGCTGGCGATCAACATCCATAATTGCTTTCATCCAACCGGCGGGCCAGGCATCAATAAAAAGGTGTACTGCTGATGAAACATTTCTTTTATCCCGTCTAAATGATTCTGTAACCAATTGAACTGCCCACTGCTGAAAATTCTGACTTTCATCAATCCAATTTTCTAGCCCTGTTTGCGTTGGGTACCACATGTAATGAAATGTATTGGTTTGAGATTTTGAAATTTTATTAGCGTTCCATATTTTATTTTCTTGTTCGTTTTGAGGTAGCCATTTTTTGGGATAATATTTCAGCATGGTATTGAGTGGGTCTAGTCCTTCTGCACCATATTCACCACATCCATACAACCAATTTGGTTTAATTAATTGCCAATAGCCTTTATAAAATTTACCCAAATCTAGTGCGTGACCATTATACCAAGTATTGTAGCAATGGGCATCTGGCAAACCAGGGCTTGGTGGATCATAGTCGCCATCTCCAGGCTTAATCACCCTATCTGGATTAGATAGTAGAACCGCTTGATCAAGGGCCGTAAATAACTTGTAATACGCATCAGCGGTAGAGAAACTTCTTTGCGGACTACCATCGGCATTCGGAAACCTTTCATTAATATAGGTTACCACAACGCTAGAGGGATGCCCGCGAATTAATCGTTCCATTTCTTCTGCTTGTTTCACCGCTTGTGCAAATTGCGAAATTCTTAAGCTGCCAAATAATGGCAAATCAGTTTGATTTAACATGCCCAATTGATCGCAATAATCATACACTTCTGATTGTACAGGTCTTTGCGTAAAACGTAAAAAATTTAGGTTGCCGAGTTTTGCTAATAAAATATCATCTCGTAATTGTGCCCAATTTTTATTTTTTACATCATTCTGCTCAAACCCCATTGAATTCGCACCACGTAACCTGATTTGTTTGCCATTCAAAAACATTCTGCCTTTTGGAATATGCACTGTATCCATTTCAAAACTTCGCATACCAAAAGATTTTGCTTGAATATCGCAAAGCTGATTATTTGCGTCTTTTAGCGTTAGTTGCAATGAATACAACCAAGGTTGCTGTTGTTGCCACCACCTGAAGGCTTTAAATGAAATAGGAATTCTAAGATAATTTGCGCCATACTGCATTGGCAAATTTTTTGTTTGCCAATCTGTTGGCTTAACCATATCTCCAATACCAGGGATATGGGTAGTAGTTGCCAAAAAAGATTTATCTAAAATGATTGTATCTGAAAAATTTTGTCCAAAAACAGATAACTGGAGAACCACATTTTTAGGAATCGTACTAGTGTTATTTATTTCAACCCAAACTTCTGCTTTTGATTGACTAGGAAGAGGTCTAACGAAAATATCACCTATGAATAAGTTAGACCTTGCTTCTAAATAACAGTCTTGGTAGATGCCCATTGCAGGTGGACAAATATGCCATCCTTCCATTGGCTCGTTGTAGCCTAATCCACCAGCTGCGTATAATTTATTGCCTATAATGTGGTTGCCATCTTCGTCGTTTGATCCTGTTGTAGTTGGTTCATTGATTACTTTAACCAATAAAATATTATTTCCTTTTTTGGCATACTTAATTACATCAAATTCAAAGGGAGCAAAAAAGCCTTCGTGTGTGCCACATAAAACACCGTTGAAATATACTTCGGTTTTATAATCAACTCCTTTAAAGCAAACAAATAAACTACCCATTTGCAATAGTTCATCGGTAACAGTAATTTCTTTTTGATAATAAGTAACAGCATTGCCAATTGGTGGCCCGTAATGAGGCATATTCACTTTTTCCCAATTACCTTTTCCTAATAGTGTATTTGCAAAATTTAATTGATCTTCTTTTGATTCAATACGCCAGTTCATGGTAGTAATAGGAACTCTTTTTCTAGTCTGCATTTTAACAGGCACTAGATTTTTCATAAAAGGTTCGTAAACCTTTCGCATTGAATCAAGTTCATGATACAAAGCCTCTTTTGTATGAATTGGTTCTATAAATTGAAAAGGAGTAGCCGAAAGAATTCCTGATGGTAGTTTTTTTTGAATTAATTTTTGAGGTGCCGGCTCAATAAGTTGGTCTTTTCGTAATGTATACGATTGTCCTCCAATTTTTGCAAACTGGTCGTTCTGTGCAGTTGTTTCTAAAAAACAAATGATGCCTACAAATAAGCAACCTGCTAGTTTTATGTTGTTTCGATTGCTTGTTGATTTTTTTTTCATAAACGATAAGATAGGTCATTTTAAATAAAAAAAGCCAACCATTACTTTCTTTTTATGGAAAGTAAGATTGGCCTTTTTATTAAATATAACGATTGCTAATACCCTGGGTTTTGTGCCAATTTTGCACCAATATTTTTATCAATCTCTCCTTGTGGAATTGGTAATAAATTATTTTTTGCAGTTACAGTAGTTTTTTGAATATCTCCACCATATTTTTTTACGCGATCATATAAAATACCTAAACGCATTAAGGTTAACATCCTGTATTCTTCGCCGTAAAGCTCTCGAACGCGCTCGTCTAAAATATAGTCGATTGTAATATCAGATAACTTTGCAAGTGGCGCTTGTGCTCTTGCACGTATAGTATTGATATCTATAAGTGCGCTCGCCGCATCACCCTTTGCTAAATTGGCTTCTGCTCTTAATAAATAGGTTTCTGGTAAACGCATAACGTACTGGTCTTTTGTATACCCGTAAATAAAATCTCCATTAAAGTGTTTATCAGTTCCGAATTTGGTCCAGTTAGGATAAACATACCAAGTAGAATCGCCAGGTGTAGTTAAGAATGAAGCTGGAATTAAATCGCCTTTTTTAAATGCGGGCTGACCACCTCCTGCTGCGATATCAGTTCCAAAATAATATTTACGACGAATATTTGTTTCATTATTTCTAATGTCTCCTGTTGAATTAACATTTGTCCAAACAAACCAATTAGAATAATCTGTACCTCTCATAAATGAAGCGCCACGTCCAATACTGTCTGAGGCTCCTGCTGCAGCTAATCCTGCTTTTGCAAATAACCAATGTCTACACCAATATGCTCTTTCAATTCCCATCCAGTTTCCGTTAGTAGGATAAGCAACACCACCACCTGGAGCATTGCGTTCAAATTGTGCCACCCAAATGGCTTCTTTATTACCCATTTGGTAATCTTGATTATTTATTTCATGAAGATCCCAATAATAATCTGTTGGAGTACCACGAGTAGTCATGGTTTCTGTTTTTCTTGCACCAAATCTTGTATTCATTAAAGAATAAGCGCCATCAGTTCCGTCAATTACTCTTGTTGCAGCTGCTATTGAAGAAGGATAATCTTTTAAAATTAAATATACCTCAGCTAATAAATGATCGGCAGCAGATCTTACCACTTTCCCAGGAATTGTAGTAGATATAGGTAAGTTTAATCGAGCAAATTCCAAATCTTTTTTAATAAAGTCATAACACTCTGCTGCTGTATTACGAGTGAAATCTACTTTAGGTTCTGTTACAGGACCTGCAAGAATAGTCACGCCACCAAAAGCAATGGTTAAATTTCTATAAGCCCAAGCTCTTAAAAATTTCCCTTCTGCCAACAATGCATTTTTTTCATCGGCAGTTAAAACGACATTCTTGCCTTCAACACCAGCAATAACTGTATTAGCATATTTTACAATCGCATAATTCCAGTTCCACCATTTAGCTGACTGTGCATCTTGAGAATTTATTTTTGTATAATCAACCCAAGGAGCAGCTGGATCAGCTATATAAATTGTAGTTGTTGCAGCTACATCTATATTAACCCCAAGGTGCCAAAAATCTGTCCATCCATCGGCAGAATTATAAAAATATTGCAATTGTCTGTAGCAAGAGTTTAGTGCTAAATCAAATTGCGACTTAGTTACTAAAGCATTGTCTACGGTTAAGCCATCTCTCCTCACTTCGGTTAAGAATTCAGAGTCTTTTTTACAACTTGAAAAAAGATTTATTACAAGTATAAAAAATGCGATTTTAAAAATTTTAGTCTGCATAAACTTTATTAATTTAATAAGGTTAGAAATTTAAATTAGTACCAAAATTGATTGTCTTGAAAACAGGATAACTAGAACCAATTACACCGGCATTTTCAGGATCCAATCCAAGCCAGTTGGTAAAAACAATTGGATTTTTTGCTGAAATATAAAACTTCAATCCACTTACTTTTAGCTTTGCTAATTGTTTGGCATTTAAAGAATATTGTAAGCTAACATCCTGTAATCTTACAAATGATCTGCTATTGGTATAAGTATAACCATAAGGATTTGAATAGTTAGGTCTGGTAAATGTATTACTAGGAGTAGCAGGTGTCCAATACTCTTTGTTTAACCAGTTTTGTTGTTGATTATTTCCAAAAGCGCCTAGGTTATAAGACAGATTTGGGCTCATGTAATAATTCTGATCTCCACCCCCCATAATTGCATTCACATTTGCATAGAATTGCCAGTTTTTATACGCAATTGTATTTGACCAACTCCAACTAAATCGAGGTTGTACATATCCGGTGATTTCTCTATCTAAAGAATTTAATTTTCCATCAGGTAAACCATCTCCACGTGCGGCGCCATTAATATCTCTAATTTTTAAGTCTCCTGGTTTAGCACCAAACTTAGCGATATAGTCTACATCTGCTACTTGTACAATTCCATCTACACGATAATCATAAATGGCAGCAATTGGCTGACCAATAAACCATCTGTTTCCTAAATCGTCATCTTCAATTCCATCGCCGTTGGCATCCACTCCTGTTAGGTGAACAATCTTATTTCTATTCAGCCAATAGTTAAGCGTGGTTTCCCAACGAATTGAATTTTGATTTTTTGGAGAAAGTATAACACCGGTTAATGATATTTCTAATCCTTTATTGTCTACTTCTCCAATATTAGTGCGTACGGAACTAAATCCACTTACATAAGGCAATGAACGCGTTAATAGTTGGTTGGTCGTTTTGCTACTATACATATTAACGTCACCAGATAACCTATTTTCTAGTGCAGAGAAATTTAAACCCAAATTAAGGGTCGCAGTTTTTTCCCAAGATAATTGTTGGTTTGCTAAACTACTTTGGTAGATGTATAAAGTACTTGTTGGGCCAAATACAGTAGTACCAGATGCAATATTAGCCATCGTTTCATATGGCTCAATACCTTGGTTACCATTTTGTCCGTAAGCTGCTCTTACTTTTAAATAATTTATTTTTGGTAATGCTTTCTTAAAGAAGTTTTCTTCGCTAATAGCATAAGCTACTGCGCCTCCAAAAAATTCTGCAAATTTATTTCCTTCTGCAAAAGCCGAATATCCGTCTTTTCTGTAATTGAAGGTTGCATAATACTTATTATTATAATTATAATTCATCCTTCCTAGATAACCTAAATTCGATCTGTCATTATAATATGAATATGCTCTTTGGTTTGCTGGATTACCTAAATGCAATCCATAATATCCTAATACTGTCGTACCAGCGCTAGCAAAATCACTCGCAGAACTAGACAATGTTGAATTTGAAGTAAAATCACGTTGATAACCCGCCAATAAATCTAAATTATGGAGTTTATATGTTTTTTTATACGTCAATAAATTTTGCACCTCCCATGAGTTACTCATTTGATTAGACATACTACCATATGTACTAACTAAATATTTTCCAGGATTGGCAATATCGGCTGGCACATCTGGATTAATAAAATAAGTTTCGTGTCTGAAATTTCCACTCACATACTCAGACTTATTTTTGCTGATATTTAATCTAAAATTTAATCCTTTGATGTATGGAATATCTGCACTTACAAAACCAGTTATTCTAGTACTTGTATATTTTTCTAGATTATCATCATATAAACCTTGACCATTTGCGCCCCAAAATGGATTAACTAAGTTCGCTAATGCTGGTGATTTATCTAGTATACCTTTCGCTTGGTCTTTCCATTTATACGCATATGGTGTACCTATTGTAGCCTGTGCAATATCAGGCGGTGTGCCAGAATAATCACGTGCTGAATAGTAAAAGTTTAATCCATAACTAAGCCAACTATTTATTTTTGCATCTATTTTAGCAGTTACATTATACTTTTTAAAATTGTCAAAAGCTAAAACGCCTTTTTGATCTAAATATCCACCGGAGATGTAATAATTAACGTTATCGGATTTTCCAGATACGCTCATACTTAAATCATTTAATGGCGCATACTGCGTAATCTCTTTTAACCAATCAATAGTTTGACCTGCATTATAGGCAATTAACTCTTTTGGATCAAGTACTTTTGCAATAGACAAATCGACTTGGCCAGATAATTGTCTATTGTCAGTACGCCATTTTAAAAAATCATCACCTTTGCGCATATCGGGCTTTCTTGTCCAATCTTGCACACCATAGTTATTATTAATGGTAATTACTGGCTTACCAGTTTTTCCACGTTTAGTAGTAACAATGATTACGCCGTTAGCAGCACGAGATCCATAAATTGCTGCAGCACTTGCGTCCATTAAAATATCAAATGAGGCAATATCTTGCGTATTAATTTCATTTAAACTACCTCCAAAAATCACACCATCTAATACAATTAACGGTGAGTTTGAAGCGGCTAATGAACGTTGTCCACGCACCAAAACACTTGGCGCACCTCCAGCTGTTGCAACTGCTCCAATATTTACACCTGGAGTTCCTTGAATAGCCTGTAAAGGACTTACATTAGTCATAGTAGAAATGGGTGTTCCTTCTAAACTTACTTTTCTTACAGCGCCAGTTAGATCCTTTTTCTTTTGGGTACCATAACCAATAACAACTACTTCACCCAAATTTGGTGATTCAGCTTGTAAAACAACGCTAAGAGTAGTTTTACCTTTTGCACTTAATACTTTGCTTTCATATCCTGTATATGAAAAAGACAATGAAGCTGCATCAGAAACTTGTATAGAAAATGATCCTTTTTCATTAGTGACTGTTCCATTCTTTGAGCCCATAACAGATACACTCACATTTGATAATACATTACCAGAAGCGTCTTTAACAATTCCGTTTAGTACTCTATTTTGACCGAATGAATCTATTGTAAATAATAAACTCGCAAGTACAAAAGTCATGCACAAGAATCGAAAGAATTTTTCATTCAACCTTATAAATGACTTAGTGGGTTGTAGTGCCATAGTTTGAGGGTTTGGGTTAATAAGCAATTTGAATTTTAGTTTACCAAAAATGATAAAGTTTCAGTTAAAGAATAATTGGTTTTAAGCAAATCAATATACTTTTTTGGCGATTAATTAATACTGTTTATAAAATACTCATACAAATTAGCGATTGACAGTTTAGTATGAAATTAAAAAAAAGCTGATTATTGTACTTTTTTGGCCTAACCATTGATCTAGCTTATTTAATTGGTAAATATTTATTTAATTTATATGAATAAATATGAAGCCGATTTTAATAAAATTAATTTCAATACTATCTTATTCTATTAGAGAAGAAATCACTAGTAAAAAACCAGTAAATACTACTAACGCCCTCATGGAGAAATTGTATGTTTAGAAAAAGAAAACGGCATTTGTATTATTGGAGATAGAATTATACTACTCTTACAAATTTTAAAATTAACTAAATAATAAAAGGAAAAATTGTTATATTACCTTTGGATTTTGCGCCATTAGTCAACGAGTATACTGAAGACCGCACTAATGATGTTTACGCATATACAATCAAGCACTTTTATAATAAAATTGATGCCAAGGAAATTGCTTCTATTGCTTGTTTAAACAAGTATTGCTTTTTCAGGCATTTTAAACAATGCACAGGAAAAACACCTGCTGAATTTTAAAAAAAATTAGGCCCTCTGATAATTGATACAAATTATTAATGGGCCTTACAACTAGTTCTTTTCTCATTTCAAATATTAAAATAAATATTGCTGTAATGTTAAAAAAAAATAAGGCCTGCCTTGAAAATGAAAGTGTTTCCTTATCAATTAACTTAAATGGAGGATCTATAAATGACTTTAAGCTTAAAACTACAGGAATCAACCCGCTATCATTTATATACCCTAAAGATTTAATGCCTTCAAATAATAAAAATGGAGCAACCTACCAAGGTCATTTTTTATGCCTAGGGCGATGGGGCGAACCTTCATCGGGAGAAAAAAATGCGGGACTTCCTGATCATGGCCAATTTGCAAATATTTTATGGGAAAAAATAATTTCAACGAAAGACGGCTATATAGAAATGCAAGCAAAATCTATACTTGAAGGATTAAAAATTAACCGTGAAGTTTATTTAGATCCATCATTCCCTATTTACTTAGTCAAGGAGCAGGTTGTGAATTTTAATGCACTAGGGAGATTATTCAGCATGGTGCAACATCCTACCATAGCAGCACCATTTCTCGATAATAAAATCACGGTAGACTGTAACGCAACAGTTGGTTTTGATCAGTGCAACTTTAAGAACATCGCTTCCAATACAATACAATGGAAGCAACAAAACATAGACTTGCATTATAAAAAAATTAACACCGACTTCAACCATCGAACAGATATTGTTCAAAGTTATATTGTTGACCAAAAATCAACTTATGGATGGATCACCGCTTATAACCCTACAAGTAATATTTTGATAGGATACATGTGGCCAAGGAAAGACTATCCTTGGATTCATATTTGGGAGCATGTAAAAGAAGGTAATTTAATTTATATGGGACTTGAATTTGGAGATACGGCAATTCATCAACCCTTTCATGACATATTAAATACACCACATCTTTTTAGTGAAAAAGCTGTTGGGTATATTGATTCAGGAGAAACAATTGAGAAAAAATATATCTCCTTTATGATAACACCTCCACAAGAATTTAATGGCGTGTTTGATATCATTATAGAAAATGAAAAAATTAAATTAATAACTAAAAAAGATATTATAAATATTTCATTCACTGAAAATTCATCATTCCTATATGAACTATCAACATAAAACAATTATAATTACTGGTGCTGCCAGAGGTATTGGCGCTGCCTGTGCTAAGGTTTTTTTGGAAGCGGGGGACTAGGTATTACCATTGCAGGAAGTAAAAAATAATAATTTTACTCCAATTAAATTTTTAATCAGAACCGAAGAACTTAGGAATTCAAATAATAATTTTAAATTGATTAAAGTATGAACATTACAATTGACGATATTGAAATTTTCGCAGATGGTCTAGACCATCCAGAATGTATTGCAGTCCACCCCAACGGATCTATATGGGCAGGGGGCGAAGGAGGTCAAATATATAAAGTGTCTCCTGACGGACTTGAAATAATAGAAATTGTAAATACGCATGGTTTTATTCTTGGGATTGCTTTTTCTCCTGATGTATCATGGCTAGCTATTTGTGATATGAAAAACCATTGTGTATGGAAATTATCATTAACCACATATGAATTAACAAAATTTGCAACAGGCGCTGAAGACGTTTTATTTAATATTCCTAATTATCCATGCTTTAGTAAAGATGGAAAACTATGGGTATCTGAAAGTGGTGCATTTAGACAAACCAAGGGTAAAATATTTTGTTTTGATCATAATGGACATGGTAAAATTTGGCATGCCGGTCCATTTAATTTTGCAAATGGCATTGCACTCTCTAAAAATGAAGACTGGCTATATATTGCTTGTACTTGGCTTCCTGGAGTTGAGCGTATTGCCATTCATCCAGATGGTACTGCAGGTAAGCGTGAAGTATATTGTACATTACCACGAAGCTGCCCAGATGGCTTGGCATTTGATGCAGATCAAAATCTTTATGTTGGTTGTTATTCTCCAAATTATATTTATAAAATTAATCCTAAACAAGAGGTCCATTTGCTTATTGATGATTGGGAAGCTCACGGTTTGTGCAACCCAACCAACTTAGCTTTTGGGGGTAAAGATTTTAATGAATTATATACAGCTAATCTAGGTGCTTGGCATATTAGCAAAATTAAGTTAACCGCAGTAGGTCAAAAATTAGCCTGTCATCAATAAAAATAAATTGATAGGTAACATCAAAAACCAATTGAGTTTCCACCATCCACTGGAAGACAAACCCCTGTTATAAAATTAGAAACATCCGATGCTAAAAACACAGCAGCGTAAGCAACATCTTCTGTTGTTCCAAATCGGCGCGCAGGCGTGCGTGAAAGAATTTTTTCTTTTCGCATTGGGTCTTTTTCCATAATATCTAAAAACATTTTTGTTTCTATAAAACCAGGCGCAATTGCGTTGAATCGAACACCCGTGTGCGAATACTCTGATGCAAGAGATCTTGTCATACCTAATAGCGCTGTTTTAGCACTACTATAAGCAACCACCTGTGTAATACCAAAGAGTGCTGCCATAGAACTAATACTAATTACAGAACCTTTTCCTCTAGGTATCATATATTTTAATACCGTTCGAGTGAGTGCAAAAACACTATTAATATTTGTATCCATTACCATTTGAAATTCAGCATCTGTTACCTCAATGGAAGGTTTTTTATTGTGAATGCCTGCATTGTTTACTAATATTTCGATAGGCCCAATTTCCTTTTCTATTGTCTCCACTAATTTTTCATGTGTGTCTTTTTGAGTTACATCATTTACATAAATAAAACAGTTGACGCCTAGCTCTAATTTTGCAGCCTCCAATTTAGTAATATTTCGGCCTGTGATGGCTACCTTTGCTCCAAGAGCAATATACTGAGCAGCAATGCCCAAGCCAATTCCTGAACCACCCCCAGTTATTAGGGCAACCTTATTGGTTAATTCAAATTTATTTTTCATTTTACCTGTTTAAAATTATAATTACATATTACAAAATACTTCGGATGCTATTTTGATTGCATGATCAACTTCTTCTTCTGTATGTACTGCACTAATATACCAAAGTCCGCGTCCAATTACTCTGATTTTACTATTATGCATTCCAGCAATAAATTTTGCCAATTTTGCTTTATCACTTGAAAAAGTATCTCTATAATCCTTAAAAGATTCAAGTTCTGTAAAAGCAAGAATAAACATTGGACCAGGTCCTTGTACAAGCACTTTTTGATTTGCTAAAGCAGCCGCTTTTCTTAATCCATTCATAAGTTTATTCCCTAGCATAAACATGCGCTCATAAGGGAGCTCCTGTTCCAAAACCGAAATAGTAGCAAGTGCAGCAGCAACCGTTGGATTACTTGAATTCATTGTACCTGCATGTATAACTTTTGATTCTTCTATCAATGACATCCATTCCTTTTTACCCACAATTGCGCTAATTGGATAACCACTTCCTAACGCTTTTGCAAAAATTGAAATATCCGGGACGATATTAAAGTATTGTTGCGCGCCTCCCAAACTAAGCCTGAAACCAGTAATAACTTCATCAAGTATAAATGCAGTATTATATTTATCGCAAATTGATCTAATACCTTCTAAGAAACCTTTGGAAGGTAGAATACAACCATTATTACACATGATTGGCTCTGTTATAATAGCGGCAATTTCATGATGGATTTCCGACATTGTCTTTTCTAACAATTCAAGATCATTCCATGGTAAAACAATAAATTCATCTTTAGATCCATCTGAAATACCCTGACTCCAAGGATAAATATTAGGCGTTTCTCTATCCCCTAATGCTTCTAAAGATGGGCTTGATAAACCCCAGGCTACATTGTCAAGCCAACCATGATAATGGCCTTCAAATCTTAAAAATTTCTTCTTTCCGGTTTTTGCCCTAGCTACACGAAATGCAGTTTGAACTGCTTCAGATCCATCTAAGCAAAAACGTAAAAGTTCAGCACTAGGTATAATTTCATTTAATTTTTCAGCAAGCTCAATCTCTTTAATATGTTGCCCTGCAAACATTTGACCATGTTTTGAATATTCCTCTATAGCAGATAATACACTGGGATGAGAATGTCCTAAAATCATTGGCCCCTGACTCAAAGTAAAATCAAGATATTCATTTCCGTCTACATCATATATTTTACTTCCTTTTGCATGGGTGTAAAAAATGGCATGAGGATGATTATACTTTCTAAATTCAGAACATACTCCGCCTGCAATTACTTTTTTGGCACGTTCCAATAGAAGGGCAGAATTAGTGTAAGATATTTCAGGCATACTATTTTTTTTTAATGATTAAAATTATTAGACTTCAAATGGAAATAAAGGTGACCTTCTTTTTTTGTACTTCAATTTAGTTACATCCGCTTGCGTAACACCAGGGGTATTCATTTGTATAAAATTCTTGCAAACCTCAGCATATGCAGCAATAGGGGCATTCACACCTTTTGCAATAATTGCATTAAATGAAGTAGGATCAATATTAAATGCTTTCAGTTGTTGCAAACTATATGGTGCTATTCTCAATGATGTAAGCATTACAATGTCTTGATTGTTTGTTTCTACTATTGCAATATTCCCCATATCAAAATGAATCTGACCGCCATGCCTAGGTTTGTGTTCATCAAATTTTCCATGCCCCTTCCAAAGTAGTGTGATTTTTCGTTTTCTTATTTCAATTTTTTCGTGGCTTTCACCAAATTTAATTTCAACTGATGCACCAATCTCAGTACCCATTAAACTTTTAACACATTCTGGATCATAAATACAGATAAATGTTTTTTTTATTCCTGCATCTTCTAATTGGTCAAGTAAATAAATACTATTTCCAGGTCCTCCACCTCCTACATTATCCCCCATATCTAATAATAAAACAGGCTTTTCAATTGTATTAATTTTATTAATTAAGGAAAATATTTCTTGTTTAAAACCAACAAATAAATCTTTGTTGGAAGTCATATAATTTTCAATTTTTTTAATCGCTATATTTCCTATCTCTCTATCTCCATTAGAAATAACAATAAGTGAAGCCCCCATTTCGTGCACGTCGGCATAAGGGAATCCTAGTAAAATACTAGCAGAAATAACCCCATCTATTTTACAAATTTCGGCAGAAAGTTGTAGCAAATATTTATAAGGATTTTTTTCAGAAAATTGCTGCTCTATACCAATAATAAGTGGTAGTGACGAAAATATTTGAACAGGTTTAATTTTACCAAAAAGTAATTCAACCATAATAGTTGCAGCTTCCTTGCCAACATCTCTTTGATCAATATGCGGATTTGTTTTGTAAGCCACAAGTGCGTCTGTTGAATTAATCATTAGTTGACTCACATTAGCATGTGGATCGAGTGTGCCAATAATTGGCGTTTCAGCGCCAATTATTGCTCTCAATTTGCTAAGCCAGAAACCATCCATATCATCATATGCTTCGCAAACACCTGCTCCATGGGGCACTACAAGACAACCATCCAAGGGTAGTTGTTTTTTTATCCTTGCCATAGCCTCGTCTAAAAGAAAGTCAAAAGCCTCTTTAGTAACTTTACCTCCAGGGGTAGCTTCAGCATAAAGTATGGGAACAATTTCTATTTCGTTCGTTTGCAATACTTCAATCATTCCGCCCAATTCATGAAATGAATTTTTATATTCTAGTATTATGTCATTTTCAAAAAGTAAGCGACTTTCCTTAAATTTATTAAGTGTCGTAGGCTCATTTACGAAGGTGTTTGATTCATGAACGATACCTAATAATGCGACCCTCATAAGTTTTTAATTTATAGCTTTTTATATGTTGATGATTAGTGCATCATCCACCCCCCATCTATATTAATTGATTGTCCAGTTATCAAATCACTATCAGCAGAAGCCAGAAATAAAAAACTTCCTTCAATATCACTGGTTTGAATTCTTTGCGGGATTGCTTGAACATCCATTAACATATTCGTTGCTGTTTCCTGGGCTTCCAAAGACCCCAATTTTCCCAATTCATTTTCTGTTTTTATAGCCCCTAATATAATAGCATTGACATTTATGTGATGCATGCCAATTTCATTTGCAAGTGCCCTAGTAAATCCAATGATTGCACCCTTAGAAGCTACATAATGTACATACCCTTTTTGGCCAGTTAAAAAAACAACAGAAGACACATTGATTATCTTTCCATAATCTTGTTGCTTCATAAATGGAAAAACAGCCTTAGCACATACAAATTGTGATCTTACATTAGTTGTCATTACATGATCCCAATCTTCTACCGTAATTTCATTCCAAGTTTTACGCGGATCAATTCCTGCATTGTTTACTAAAATATCAACCTTACCAAATGTTTCAATTGTTTTTTGAATCATTTTTTGTACTTCAGCCTCATTGGAAACATCAGCACAAAAAGCAATTGCATTACCGCCACTTTGCTTGATTTGCGAAACTACTTGGGCTGCTAATTCAGCTTTAGTATGATAATTAACAACTACGCTTGCACCCTCTAGCGCAAAACGAATTGCAATAGCTTTCCCTATGGATTCAGCGGCACCTGTTACAATTGCCACCTTACTAATTAATCTCATATTTTTTGCTTTACTTATTTACAATAATTATAAGCTGCTAATATCCTGCACCTTCCATAAGCCCTTTTAAATATCCCCATGCAAAAAGTCGACCATCTTGCCCATAACCAGGATCTGAATTTTTTTCACCTTCCATTGTAGGCACATGATCGATTCTTACGGGGCCATCAAATCCTATTTTTTTATAGGTTTTCATTGCTTCAAACATATCTGTTTGTCCATCATCATGGAAAGTTTCTGAAAAATTTTCTGCATTACCTCTAATGTCCCTAAAATGAACAAAAAATATTTTATTTTGACGGCCAAGCTCTTCTATTTCATGAGGTATGTTTTCTCCAGCAGTAGCCAAGGTTCCTTGACAAAAAGTTACACCACTATATTTACTTGGCACGAGCTCAATAGCTTTTTTTAACGCTGCTGCACTTGTAATTATTCTAGATACTCCCTTAATTGGTGAAATGGGTGGATCATCGGGGTGTAAAGCCAATTTAACTTTTGATTCTTCGGCTACAGGAATTACGCGCTCTAAAAAATATTTTAAATTTTCCCAAAGTCGATCTTCTGTTACAATTCCTGCTTCAGTTAAGGGTTCATCTTTCATTAGACTATGGTTGTAACTAGTTACAATAGCACCGCCACGTGTAGGTGTATTTATAGAAGTTCTAACCCAATTAAACTGTGCCATAAAATTGTAGCAAAAAACAGGAATCTTAAGCGCTCCCATATTACGTATCATTTTTATACAGTCGTCAATATCCTGATCTCGACCTTCAATACCAAGTTTCATTTTATGCATCTGCGAATTAATTCCTGGCTCTATTACCTCAAGTTTAAAACCAAAATTTTCAAATCTTTGCTTCAGGGCTAATAAATCAGCATACTCAAAAGAAGTTTCGCCATTTTCATGTAATGGCAAACGTGAAACGGCATGCGTAACGCCAACTTGCTTGGCTAAAGTCCAAAGTCTATCAGGGTATAAAGGCAATACGTCAGCTAATTTCATACATTTTTCATTTAATATTTTAAAAGCTCAAATAATTACTCAACACATTTATTATTAACATTAATTGAAAATAGAATCGCTTAAGTAATTAGGATTGTGATTTTAAATTATACTATAGCATATCTTCTAAAGTCCAATGATTTTCCCATCGTACATCTAATTCTTCTCGTATACTTTGATAACGTATATCAGTTGAAAGTCGAATTCTACTCATGGCATCAACATTATCCGTGGCTGCATGGATCATATAAGGACTATGGATAACCATATCTCCTGCTTCATAATCAGCAACTAGCCAACGCGCATTAAATTTTTCTGCCATCGCTCCTAAATCTTTTCCTATCCAACCGCCTTCAGTCATATTTTTATTATAGGCGCTAATGCGTTCCTCAGGGCGCAAGCTTTTATTATTGATTGCAAACTCAGCTTCCATTTTTTTACCTAGTAAGGCAGATCCCTCTAAATAAACAAGCCCTCCCATTTCAATCGGCGTATCTCCCAATGGAATCCAACTTGAAACAACTTTATCGTTGCCTCCACGCAAATAAATTAAATCATAGTGCGCAGGAGTAGTTGTTGGATGTCCTTTCAATAATTGTTTGGAATAATCAGGTGTCTTATAACGTATAATTTTACGCTTATGCAAGTAACTAGGACTTTGAAACAAATTATCATAAAACTGCCAAAGCCTTGGCTGAAGACAAAATGCTTCATAAGCGGCAGTTCTTACAAATTCCATTAAAGTTTTTGGATTATTTTCCGATTCAGTTTTTCCTGAAAAAAAACCTTCCTGAGGGTCGCTTTCTGGTTGTATCAGGCCTGAATGTTTGTACGTATTAAAAAAACGTCTCCTTAATGACAAAACTTCCTCTTTATCAAAAAAACCCTTTAACCATACATACCCTTGTAATGCAAATATCTCGCGAATTTTTTCAATGGGCAAATTGGCTTGACTAGGATTAAGAGGGCCTAAACGATTCGGTGCAGTCGAAAGCGCATATCCATTACTGAATAGTGGCTTTTCAAGTTTTCTTAATAAATGCATGTGGCTATCTCTTATTTCTATGCTTGATATATGTGACACCTCTAAATTATGTTAATCACTTGATACCATTTCGACTATGATTGTCAAAAACATATACAATTTAGTCATTTATATAAAGGTTGAAATGGCCTATATAAACCATTGCCTATTACTTTAAATAGGCCTAATTGAGCTATTATTTTCATTGTGTATAAACTTGATTTGTGAATCGAAATTATAAATGAGAAGGGAATGATTTCAGATAATTTGTTCAGCTATTTACGGTGGTGTATATAGACAGCAAATATGAATTTAAAAAAGAAAAAAAGTACTCAATTTTGCTATACCTGGATTGGTTTTATTGCAGGAATAAAAATTTTAATAACTAACCAATTGATTAAATAAATAACAGATACGAAAACAAAAATATAATAATAGCTATTGGTGGCTTGTAAAAAAAGTCCAATAAATGAAGCGGATAAAGCAGCCCCAATGGCCCCTATAAAACCACTAAGTCCCATCATTGAGCCAACTGCTTTTTTGGGATAAATATCAGAGATAATTGAAAATAAATTGGAAGCCCAACCTTGATGGCCAGCGCTAGCAAGAGCAATTAGGATCACTGCAATCCAAAGATTGTCAACAAACGAAATCAACATTAATGGCAATACCAATAAAGCATAAAGAAAAATTGATAACTTTCTAGCAAAATTAATCGATTTGCCAAATTGAATCAATCTTGAAGATACCCATCCTCCACTAATTCCGCCCAAACTAGATACTGAATAAATAATGATGAGGGGTAGTGTTAGCGCAGATAAATTTATACCCTGGGTTTTGTTTAAAAAATCTGGAACCCAAAATAAAAAAAACCCCCAAACCCAATCGGAAATAAATCTTGTAAAACAGATTGCATAAGTTTGTTTGTATTTAAGTAATTCTACCCATCTTAAATTTCTATCCTCCACAATATCAGAATCATCTTGGTTGATAAATGCTAATTCTTGCGATGTTATTTTTGGATGTGTTAATGGACTTTTGTAAAAAGCCAACCAAAAAGCAATCCAAACAAAACCAAATGACCCGGTGATAATAAATGCCCATCGCCAACCTAGGGAAATTGTAATTGCTGAAACAATAATAGGTCCAGCAATTGCGCCAATAGTGGATCCTGAATTAAAAAGTCCAATTGCAAAAGCACGCTCTTTTTTGGGAAACCATTCTGCCACTGTTTTCACCGAAGCTGGAAAATTTGCAGACTCGCCTAAACCTAATGCGGCACGAGCAATTGCAAAGCTTTTAAACCCATTAGACATAGCATGTAAAATGGCTGCAAAGCTCCAAATTAATACGGCCCAAAAATATCCAATACGGGTGCCAAACTTGTCCAAAAAACGCCCAGTTAATAGCAATCCAACTGCATAAGAAATTTGAAAGGCAGAAACAATATATCCATAATCAGATTCACTAAAACCTATTGAAGGATCCTTTTCAATAAATGGCTTAAGGATACCTATTACCTGACGATCTATATAATTAATAGTAGTTGCAAAAAATAAAAAAGTTAAGATTCGCCAACGGTAATTTTTTGATTTCAAAATTTACTATTTTATTAAAACGATACTTATATGATGAAACATCAAAATCACAATCCCTAAATCAGGCTATCTTAAAAAAATGTTTACTACATAATTCCAAATTTCTCAAACGCATCTACAGTAGACATGCCAGCCTCCAATGCCTTCCTAACCAATTTCTCAGCCCTTGATTTTTCTAAGGCTCTTGAAAATGCTTCTACTTCTGCCTCCTTGGGTACGATCAATACGCCATCTCTATCACCAAAAATAATATCTCCTGGTTGTACCCTTATATTATTGAATTCAATTTCAACTCCATAGTCAATCACCTTGCCCCGTGGTCCCTGATCTTGGGCAAAAGTACCTATTGAAAAAGTTGGGAAACCTAGTTCTAAAATCTCGTTGGTATCTCTGCTATAACCATCTAACACTGCCCCAGCGGCTCCAAGTTTTAATGCACGGGTACTCATCAAGCCCCCCCAAAGTGCATAATTATAAGAGGCCCCAGAACATATATATACCTCATCTTCTTTTAAACTATCTAACGCTTCAAACAAAAGGCCAAAAGGTTTTTGCATTATTGGATTTCTAGACTGTTCCACTACTTCACCAAAAACATCGGCCTCTAATACAGGCATTGCCCTACCAATTGTTACCATAGAAGAATCAAGTGGTTTTAAATGGGGTGATAAAAACTGTTTAGTGTATCCCATTTTATCAAGTATATCACCAACTAGGGCTACAAACATTTCTTTTTTTGCAACTTCAAACAGCGCTTTGTCATTTTTCCAAAACATACATTATTTTTTGAATTATTTTGATAAATTTAAAATCACCTTATCCTAATTTTATTTTTTGCCTCTTTTAAATTGTATAAATTAACTTTCATAGGTATCAATAAGTTTTAGAGCCGCCTTCATATAACCCATTGCAAATGCCATCCCCGCATACCATGGAGCATCACAGTTTATTTGTGGCGTATGGTCAGGAATTAATACTCCTTTAAAATTATTTTTTTTTAAAATTCTAAGTATCCTTATCATATCAACATCCCCCTCATCTACAAAAACCTCTTTATAATTAGGCGCTTTCCCAATCACATTTCTAAAATGGATATACCCTATTTTTTCCTGCTTGCTATAATGATCAGTTGATTCGTATATATCACCTTCAGTCATTTCGGATAATGTACCCAAACAATATTCCAATTGATTACTTTTGCTAGGATATAAATCAATTAATTTTTGGTAAAGTTCAGGCTGATAAATTAAACGGGGAGTTTGCTTAAGAAAAGCTAATGGGGGATCATCGGGATGTGCTGCTAATATAACGCCAGCTTCTTCAGCGACAGGAATAATTGCATTTAAAAAATATTGTAGCCGCTCCCAAATTTCAGCATGAGAACAAGAAGGAATAAATCCTTCTGGAACATTTGCATCATAAACCATGTTCCAAATCATACCATTAGGAACTGGGCTATCATCAACAAACTCCATTCCAACAGAAAGCGCACCACCCCTAGCATATTTTCCTTGTGACCTACTAGCAACACCTGCAAGTGAAAAATAATAACCAAAGGTTGGAATACCTGCTTTACCAACATTTCTAATTAATTCTTTAATCCCTTCTAATTGTTCATCTCTTTTTTCGCCAGCCAAAAGAACATCATACCACATTGCAGGATCAAAATTTTCAATAGCCTCTAATTCAAGGCCATAACTATTGATCTCGTTTTTTAAGCTTACTAATTCTTCTAATGACCATATTTTACCTGAGCCCGCTTGACCCCATCCCTCTTTTTGGCCTAGTGGTTGACTGGCATTGTTTTTATTGTTTTTTTCATGAGAAAAATAATCTACCAAATGAACTACCAAATGGGTCGCGCCACATTGCTTTGCAAATTTATAATGCTCTTCGTTCAGCATATGTTTATATAGTCCTAATCCTAATTTCATATTGTGGTGCATTAACAAAAATTAAATAATTTTCAAGTTATTATAACTGATAAATAATTGGATTAAGTGCTGTTGCAACTACTTCACCAATTACAGATTCACCTCATGGGTGATTATCAAATCTATCTATTCAATTACTTCTTTACTTAAGATTTTTTTAATTTGATAAACCAATTTTCTCTGAAATAAACTATACCATTATTTTATAACCGATACGGCGTATGCAAATTTTATGGAACTATTTGTGGAACATTTAGCTAATAAATTTAAAAAACTAATTAAATATATAATATACAATAAACATCAATATTGCAATGACTGCCCACATTATTTTAACCGTAATTGAAGTGCTGAATTTTTTAGCTATTGCAGGATCATTTTGGTCTACTAATTTGACTACTTCAAAGTGGGGCTTTGTGAAGAATGAAACAGTTATCATAAATATCACTAAAGCAGCCATCATATAAAAACAGAGTAGCATAAAATGAGGCCAAAATTCCTTTGAAGGAAAGCCAGTTAGCTGACACAGTCCAATCAGTAAACAAGAAAAAGTGCCAATGTATAAAGTAAGTTCAGCCGCCCTAGGTGTAGCGCGTTTCCATAGAATACCTACTATAAAAACTGTTGAGGCAGGGGGAGCCAAATAAGTTAACAACGCTTGCCCTAAATCAAACAAGCCTTTATCTGATTTGGAAAGAAATACCGCAACCAAAACTGAAACCAAAGCCGCCAAAATGATGACTCTTTTACCAATTTTTTTAACCTGTGCTGCGTCAGCGGTTGGATTAATTCTTTTAAGATACACATCCATAGCAAATACGGTACTAAAAGAACTTAACCCATTTGCTACATCATTTATTATGGATACCAATAAAACACCCAATGCAATTCCAATTAAGCCAGTGGGCAATAAACCATTTACCATGGAAATATAAGCGTGATCTGGATTTTGTAGTGGGGCAAATGTTCCATTTTTCACAAGCACCAAACACATAATACCTGGCACTAAAAATAATATTGGCATTATAATTTTCAGTGCGGCTATTAATAAAGTTCCTTTTTGACCATGATCTACATTTTTTGCAGCAAGGGTTCTTTGAACAATGGTTTGATCTGTACACCAAAACCAAATTCCAATTACAGGATACCCAAGTAACATGGCATGCCAAGGATATACTTTATCATTTGTTGGTTTAAGTACATGCCAGTATTCTTTAGGAACACCATTGATTAAATTTTCTATGCCGCCTACTTTTTTTAAACCTAAAAAAAAGATTAACATAGAAATTGCAATTAATACTATTGATTGAACAACACCGGTATGAACAATCGCACTTAGTCCCCCATTTACAGCGTAAGACATGGCTATCAATACCACTAATAGAGCTGAAATATAAATAGGTACCCCAGTAAGCTGATTAATAACAATACCACCAATGCATAACATAAAACTTGACCATACAATTAATGAAGAAATCATTGAAAAATAGGTAAAGAAAGTATGCGACCGCTTCCCAAAACGTTTCATTAGAAATTCTGGCATTGTAGAAATATTATTTGCCAAATACCTTGGAATAAACAAGAGAGATAGTAACATTAAAAATACCCAAGCAAGCCAATCAAAATTGGCCAAT
>Ga0209596_1001122_pt1 | contig 23615 bp, 19 predicted proteins | sample M_130807_MF_Meta_FD_187314 | JGI IMG/M metagenome (GOLD analysis project Ga0209596, IMG submission 187314) | Freshwater microbial communities from Lake Montjoie, Canada to study carbon cycling - M_130807_MF_MetaG (SPAdes) (version 2) | ecosystem: Environmental > Aquatic > Freshwater > Lake...
TCAGTTTCTCTTTTTTCGACAAGGCTTTATCTTTTTCTTTTTGTTCTGCATGGAACTTGGTATATTTTTCTGTTTTTTTAGAGGACACAGCACCATCACCATTGCTAGTAATATCGTTTTTCTTTGTGGCTCCTGCATTATCACTTGCTGTTTTCGCAAACTTATTATTTGAATCATTTTTGCCTTTTTTCTCTTCTGCCTTTTTTGATTCATCAATTGTAGCGTTTTGCTCACGTTCATTTATAGAAGCTTTAGGACTGGCAGATAGAGCAGGAGTTCGTGTTTTAAAATCAGCGTCTGGTCTGGTAAGCGATTTAGTATTTGAAACATTAGGATCAATTTCGGCCCCTTCTCCTTTGTTAGCCTCCTCTTTCAGATCCAGAACTGTAACTTGGTCGTCAAATTGTTGTGCTGATTGTACTATCCCTTCATTATTTTCGGATGTTGAAGATCGTTCTTTGTCTTTTAATTTCTCTCCCGAAAAATCTTTAGCTGTTTCTTCATTAGATTCACTATCTATAGAAGTGGGAGCTGATTCTGATGATTCAGTGGTAGATCTTATGGGCGTATTTGCAGGCGATTGTTCTTTCAATTCGGCAACATCCGAATTTTTCATTTCAGATAAGGTGAACGTATGAAAGAAAAAGATTCCACCTATGAGCAAAGCAATTCCAGCAGCTATAGAAAACACAGCTTTGTAATTTATTGAAAACACTTTTGCATCATTCTCTGCTAACTGAAGAATTCTGTTATCAATGATTTTATTTATGATGGAAATTTTATTCCGATTTTTTAAAAGCTCTAAACCTTCCATTGCATCAGAACAAAGCTCGCAATCAAGCAAATGTGTTTCAACAGTATGTCTTTCTTTTTTACTGATTTTATTATCAATATAATCAAACATGGTCTGCTCCGAAAGACATTCGGTTGTAGCATAAATTTTATATTTTAATTCTTCGCTCATTTATTTTGTAGCACTTCGCGATTCTATACAGTTCTTTAAATTCCGTTTACCATTCTGAATGTAGCTTTTCACATTATTCATTGAATAACTGGTCATTTCAGTTACTTCTTGGTAACTTTTCTCTTGTAAAAAAAATAATTCAACACATATTTTTTGCTCACTATTTAAACCTTTTATACAATCTTCCATAAATGTTAGCTGAACTTCTTTTGTATTTTCGATTGCAAGATGCAATTCAACATCTGATTCCATAAACGAAGCCAAATCTTTTTGCATCTCTTTATTCCTTTTGAGTTTAGATGCACTGGAACGAAGCTGCATCAAGCAATAGTTTTTGCAGACCATGTGAAGCCAAGCCTTGAATTGCTGTATTTCATGTTTTTTTAGATCTTTTAAAAGTTTTTCAAAGATCTGCATACTTGCGTCTTGTGCATCGTCCTCGTCTTTTAAGTATTTTAGACATACTCCAACTATTAAATGCGTGTATCGCTGAAACAAAACACCAACAAATGTATTGTTTTCTGTTTGCTTGTATTGAGCAACCAATTGCAGGTCATCTAATTTATTTAATTGAGTAGGATGCATTGTGTGTATACAAAAATACGGATTTAAATTTATAGATCTTTATTGTAGACTTTTAAACTAATATTTTTAGTATGTAATTAAATATATTGCATTGGAGCTGATAACGGATGTTTTTAATTGCTTTTAAATTAAAATCCCATTTTTTCAAATTACATGAAAAATCTGCTGTTTTATAGTTTCTTTGCTACGGTAAAAAAAAAGAACTGGATTAGCTAAAAAGTAGCTGTTTTTTTAAATGAAAAAATGTATATTTGTGAATGTGAAGGCACCGCGTATTTCTCCTAATTGTTCTGGCGAAGGTAAATAGATCAATTAGTGTGCTGACGCTGTGGTGTGTGCCGAAGCAGAGTATACAAAAAACAATGAACTGAGATTAAGATTTAAAGTAAACAGAAATAACTATCAATAAGTCAGAAACCCTTTTTAAGTTCCATTTTTTTTCGGGACTTTTTTAGCAAAAAAAGTGACACAATAAATTTAAATGATCAATAAAATAGTATTATGAAAAAATTAATTACTCCTATTCTTTTTCTAGCCTCCATTCTATCTGCAAATAATCTAATTGCACAGACAACACATCCTTTTGAATTAGGATTCAATGCCGGAGCTTCATGGCTAAAGAGCGATATTAAAATGAAAAAACTGGGGGGAGCTGCTGGTTTTACTTTTGGACAAATGCGCCATCAGGATAAAAAGCATGCCTTAGACTGGGGTTGGAGATTTCAATACCTAAATGCTGTTGCTTATGGCCAGGACAATGAGAAGTCGACTGGCATAAAAAACAATGAGGTTTTAAACGGAAAAGTGGATACGTCACTTAATTATTTTTCAAATGGCGGTTTTGTTTATCAGAACTATAAAACTACTCTGAAGGAATGTTCGTTGGATCTTGTTGTTGGGCTAAATAAAATGCGTATTAACACAAAGTATTATCCCTATGTTTTTGGAGGATTGGGAATTACTAAGGCGGTTGCTAAAACAAATCAGTTGGATGCAAATAATAAGCGTTATGATTATTCAAAAATAGATTCTCTTGGAAATGCTAGTGCTACTGCTATTTCTGCAAATCTGAATAATTTGTATGACGGTACCTATGAAACAGCTGCTGAAGGAAGTGTTAGTCCGATGTGGAAATTTATGCCTTCATTGGGCGTTGGCCTTGGATATCAAGCAACAAAAGCAGTGTCACTTGGATTAGAGTATAAGGTTACATGGGCTTTGAGCGATGGCCTGGATGGACAACAGTGGGCTAATAACAATACAAAAAGTGTAACAAATGATAAATATTATTATGCTTCAGCTTGGTTAAAATTTAGTTTCGGAAGAAATACCAGAACTACTCCAAACAATAACGTTACTACTAATAATAACACGATTACAGATCCAAACACTTATACTGTTGCCACTGATAAACCTGTGGTTAAGATTACAAATCCGGCTGCAAGTATTTTTACTTCAGCTTCTCAAGCTTATACACTTATTGCTACGATCACCAATGTAAGTTCAAAAAATGATATCGGCTTGTTGTACAATGGCGTAAGTAACACCAATTTCACGTATGATGCAGCTTCTCATTCATTTGCTTTTCCTATTATGCTTTTGAATGGAAATAATTCTTTTATGATAACTGCAACAAATGCCAATGGTAGTGCAACGGATAATGCAACTGTCCTTTTTGAATTACCAGTTGTTGTTACCCCTCCTGCGCCAGCTCCAATAGTTACAATCACTGGTCCTGCAGTGAATCCATATTTAACATCAATGAATAATGTCACTGTTGTTGCCACTGTTTTAAATGTAACATCAGCAAGTCAAATAGGAGTGACCGTAAATGGAATAGCTACAAGCAGTTTCATTTTTAATTCAACATCACATATTTTGAATTTGAATAGTAATTTAATTGCTGGTGCTAATACATTTGTTATTTCAGCAACAAATGCATCGGGTAGTGATTCGAAATCAATCACTATCATTTATAATTTACCTGTGGTAACATCACCTCCTCCTGTTGTAACATTTGTTAATCCTGCTATTAATCCATATTCTACTTCAGTTTCAACTTTGCCGATTAATGCCTTGGTGCAAAATGTTACTTCTGTAGGGCAGATTTCTGTTACTAATAATGGTGCTCCGGTTTCTACTAGTATGTTGTCTTTTAATCCTTCTACTGCTCAATTAAATTTTAATGTGAACCTAATTTCAGGTGCCAATACAGTTGTTATTTCTGCAACAAACATAGCAGGGGCTGATTCAAAATCGGAAACGATTATATACACACAACCTGTTCAGGAGTTACCACCCGTTGTAACAATTACATCTCCTACGGTTAATCCATTTAACACTTCCGTTAGCACAGCGGTAGTAAATGCAACTGTTTTAAATGTAATTTCTGCAAGTCAAATTGCAGTGACTATCAATGGAGTTTCCACTTCAGCGTTTACGTATAATCTTTCAACGAAGGTGTTGGTAATCCCTGTAAGTTTAATGTCAGGAGCGAATACAATAACAATAACAGCGACTAATTCAGCAGGAGCTGATTCTAAATCGGAAACGATTATTTATTCAAAACCTGTTCAGGAGTTACCACCCGTTGTAACAATTACATCTCCTACGGTTAATCCATTTAATACATCCGTTAGCACAGCGGTAGTAAATGCAACTGTTTTAAATGTAATTTCTGCAAGTCAAATTGCAGTGACTATCAATGGAGTTTCCACTTCAGCGTTTACGTATAATCTTTCAACGAAGGTGTTGGTAATCCCTGTAAGTTTAATGTCAGGAGCGAATACAATAACAATAACAGCGACTAATTCAGCAGGAGCTGATTCTAAATCGGAAACGATTATTTATTCAAAACCTGTTCAGGAGTTACCACCCGTTGTAACAATTACATCTCCTACGGTTAATCCATTTAATACATCCGTTAGCACAGCGGTAGTAAATGCAACTGTTTTAAATGTAATTTCTGCAAGTCAAATTGCAGTGACTGTCAATGGAGTTTCCACTTCAGCGTTTACGTATAATCTTTCAACGAAGGTGTTGGTAATCCCTGTAAGTTTAATGTCAGGAGCAAATACAATAACAATTACAGCGACTAATTCAGCAGGGGCTGATTCAAAATCGGAAACGATTATCTATTCAAAACCTGTTCAGGATTTACCACCCGTAGTAACAATTACAATGCCTTCTACAGCAAGTTCATCAACTACTTCGAGTGTTTCTGTGGTTGAAGGCACAGTATTGAATGTTGCCGGAGCATCTAATATTAGAGTAAAGGTTAACGGGGTCCTTATTTCCGGATTTAGTTATCAGATTATTACTAAAAAAATAATATTTAATGCAAGTCTGGTGGAAGGGGTAAATACAATAGTTGTTTCTGCTATAAATTCTGCAGGTTCAGATAGCAAAACAATTACAGTAAATTATGTGAAAAATGGTGATGATACGCATAATGATAATTCAGGAAATTCAACACATGGTGATGATACGCATAACACAGAAAATCAAACAAACGGACTTGGTCATACAAATGAACATAATAATCATGACAGCGAAGGAGATGATTCTGAGGGTGAGAAAAAGCCTTCAATCGTTTTTACTTTAGCAAATCCGTATTCAACTGCAGATGCTGTTCTTACTGTAACCGCAGTTGTTAGTAATGTAGTAAATCAAAATAATATAGTAGTAAAATTGAATGCTTCAATTGTCCCATTTAAATATAATATTAATACTAAAACAATTACTATTGTAGGAAATGTAAATATTGGGGCGAATACAATCTCTGTTACAGCAAGGAACAATCAGGGTACAAAAACCGTTACGCTTGTTGTAAACAGACAATAAGCAAAAAGCTATTAATGAAAGAGCATTCTGTAATAAGACAGAATGCTCTTTTTTTATTCTACTACAATATCGTATTTAGCTAAAAGCCCAAGTAAAGAGTCGCGCGAGAATTTTGCTTTTTTAATAAAATTGATTTCAGGATCCAAAGTAAAATTAAAAGCTGTGGTGAAATCAACATTCTTTAATTGAGTTTTATTGAAAATACAGCCTTCCAAATTACTGTTTTTAAAAGAGGAGGAGGAAAGGTCGGCATTAGAAAAGTTAGCGTCTTTCAACGAACATTCTAAAAAGTTGGTTTTGGTCATTTTCTTTCCAACAAAAGAAACGTAATCCATGATGCAATGGTCGAAATTTACGCAAAAGAGAAAGTCTATACATTCATAAAAATTTACACCAATCAATTTGCAATATTTAAAGGAAACATCTTTCAGATGCGAGCTTTGGAGTTTTGTTAATGCTAAGTTACAGCCAATGAATTTACATTCGCTGAAACTAGTGTGTGCTAAACTGATTGTTGAAAAGTCACAATTAGTAAAAACACATTTTTCGAATGTGCTATTCTTTAACTCTTTTTCAGAAAAATTTATTTTCTCGAATGTCTGGTTCTCATGATTTATGGTTTCCATCTAAAATCAGTATTTTTTTATCAATTTATTTTTGTTGTTAATATTGATTTCAAAATTAAGCTATTGAATTTTTTTTATTAGGTTTGTAAATACTCAAATAAATAGGGGAATACTTCCCTGACAAATGTATTTTTTTTGAGCAGTTAAAACTAGAATTCATTAATAAACATTGTATGAATAAAATATTAGTAGCCAACAGAGGAGAGATCGCATTGCGTGTTATGCGTTCATGCCGTGAGATGGGGATTAAAACAGTAGCAATTTATTCGGAGGCAGATAGGAATGCCCCATTTGTTAAATATGCTGACGAAGCTGTTTGTGTTGGCCCTCCGCCTTCAAATCAATCCTATTTATTGGGAGATAAAATAATAGAAATCTGTAAAGTGTTGAATGTGGATGGGATTCATCCAGGTTATGGATTTTTGTCTGAAAACGCCGATTTTGCTGCTAAAGTAAAAAAGTCAGGTATTACTTTTATTGGCCCTTCTCCAGAAGCAATGAATATGATGGGGGATAAATTGTCTGCGAAAGCTGCAGTTAAAAAATATAAAATACCTATGGTTCCAGGTTCTGAAGGTGCAATTACCAGTGTAGAAGAAGGAAAAAAGATTGCTCTAGAAACAGGTTTCCCATTATTGATAAAGGCGAGTGCCGGAGGTGGCGGAAAAGGAATGCGTATTGTGGAGAAGATAGAAGAGTTTGAAGAACAGATGAAGTTGGCTGTTAGTGAAGCGACTTCCGCTTTTGGCGATGGGTCCGTATTTATTGAACGATATGTTGCTGGACCTCGACACATTGAAATTCAAATATTAGGCGATACCCATGGAAATATTGTTTATTTATTTGAAAGAGAATGCTCTATTCAACGACGTCATCAGAAAGTGATCGAAGAAGCACCGTCATCTGTATTAACTCCGGAGATTAGGAAAGCAATGGGAGAATGTGCAGTGAATGTTGGTAAAGCTTGCGATTATGTTGGTGCTGGTACAGTAGAGTTTTTACTGGATGAAAACAAGAATTTTTATTTTCTTGAAATGAATACCCGTTTGCAAGTGGAACATCCTGTGACAGAAATGATCACAGGAATGGATCTGGTAAAAGAACAAATAAAAGTAGCTCGTGGTGAAAAATTATCGTTCAAGCAAGAAGACCTTAAGATTCATGGACATAGTCTGGAAGTTCGCGTTTATGCGGAAGATCCAAGCAATAATTTCTTACCAGATATAGGCAAATTGGCTACCTACAGACGTCCTCAAGGTCTAGGTGTTCGGGTAGATGATGGTTTTGAAGAAGGTATGGATATTCCTATTTATTATGATCCTATGATTGCTAAGTTGGTTTCTTTTGGGAAAGACAGAGAAGAGGCAATTAACAGAATGCTCCGCGCTATAGACGATTATCAAATAACAGGTGTAGAAACAACTTTGAGTTTTTGTAAATTCGTTTTGAAACACAAAGCGTTTACTTCCGGTAATTTTGATACCCATTTTATCAAACATCATTATTCACCAGAAATGCTAATAGAAGAAAAGGATGATGAAGCAATTGTTGCGGCAATCTTCGGAGCAAAATTGATGAGTACTCTTCAATCGAATAATAAGCAGGAAAGCCAAATGGAAGAGCCAAATAAATCAAAATGGAAATCAAACAGATAAAGCGAAATGCTTGTTAAAAAAAGATCGCTTTTTTAAGCAACTTTTAGATACATTGTCCGTTATGTTGTAAAAAAGTAGTTTTTTTTTGATTTACAAAAAGCCAAATGGCAAAAAAAGTTCTCATATTATTTTTATTTCTCCCTCTATTAGTTTGGCCTCAGGCAAATGCACCCAAAGAACGTGACCCGGTATTGAATGGTTTTCTTGTCCATTCGGTAATTTACGAAGGAGATACGATTCCTTATGCAGTTTTACCTTCCGTAACCTGCGTTACCAACAGAGTTTTTAAAACCTACAGGCAATATCAGGCTTGGAATCGGTTAAAGTACAATGTAAAAAAAGTATATCCTTATGCGATCCTCGCTGCAGCTAAATTGAAAGAGTATGATCGGATCCTGGCAACTATTCCCAGGGAAATTGATAGAGATGCTTACATGAAGTTAACGGAGAAGCAATTAAAAAACCAATTCGGAGATGAAATGAAGAATTTGAGTGTGACACAAGGTCGAATTCTGATAAAATTGATTGACAGAGAAACAGGGAAGACAACGTATGATGTTGTAAAAAAAATGAGAGGTTCCTTTTCAGCTTTTATGTGGCAAGGAGTAGCCTTAATGTTTAATTCTAGCTTGAAAGCTGATTTCGATCCTGATGGAGATGAGAAAGGAATAGAGATCGCTATTAAAATGATTGAAGACGGGCAATTATAATGCTTGTCATTCCTGGGAATTCAATGAATCCTATGAAAACAAAAAAACTCCAGACGAAAGCCTGGAGTTTTTTTGTTAAGAATTAGTTTTCTTATGCCATTTCTTTCTTTTTGAAGCTATCTGCAACAATCAGATCTTTTGTACCATGTCCCCATGAATAAAAACCTTGTCCTGATTTTACACCAAGATGTCCGGCAGTAACCATATTCACCAATAATGGGCAAGGAGCATATTTTGGATTTCCATATCCATCTTGTAAAACTCGAAGGATAGACAAACAAACATCTAATCCAATGAAATCAGCCAATTGCAATGGCCCCATTGGATGTGCCATTCCTAATTTCATTACGGTATCAATTTCTTCAACACCAGCAGTTCCTTCATGAAGCGTGATGATTGCTTCATTGATCATTGGCATTAAGATTTTATTTGCCACAAAACCTGGGAAATCTCTGACTTCAGTAGGTACTTTATTTAATTTCTTAGACGTTTCCATAATCAGATTCGTAACAGCATCAGATGTAGAATATCCTCTGATCACTTCTACCAATTTCATAACAGGAACAGGATTCATAAAATGCATACCTATTACTTTATCAGCACGTTTTGTAACCGCACCAATTTTTGTAATAGAGATAGAGGAGGTATTACTCGCTAAAATGGTATTTGGCGGACAAAGTTTGTCAAGGTCGCGGAAAATATTTAGTTTGATCTCTACATTTTCTGTGGCAGCTTCTACAACCAGATCAGCATTTTTAACGCCATCTGCCATAACCGTGTAAGAAGTAATGTTTTTTAATGTTTGTGTTTTTTCTGCTTCAGTGATGGCGCCTTTAGCAACAATACGATCCAGATTTTTTGCTATCGTAGCTAATGCTTTATCTAATGCTGGTTGAGATATATCTATTAAGGCTACCTGATATCCAAATTGCGCAAATGTATGAGCGATACCATTGCCCATTGTCCCTGAACCTATTACTGCGATATTCTTCATATGATTGAAAGATTAAAAAATTAATATTGAAAGATTGAAAATTATAAATGCTGGTTTAAATATAGGAAATATTCTATTTTTTTTAATTAATTATTTTACTTCCCCCGTCCCTGTATTACTATAAGTGCTGTATAAATGAGGATCTTCATATCAACACCTAATGACATGTTTTCTATGTAGATAATGTCGTATTTAAGGCGTTGAACCATTTCGTCTACATTTTCAGCGTAGCCATATTTAACCTGTCCCCAAGAAGTAATACCTGGTCTTACTTTATGCAGATGCTTGTAATGTGGTGCTTTCAATACAATTTGATCTATAAAAAATTGACGCTCCGGGCGCGGACCAACAATACTCATTTCGCCGATCAATACATTATAGAACTGAGGTATTTCATCCAATCGGACCTTTCTTAAGAAACGACCCAAGGGTGTGATTCTCGGATCCAGTTTACTGGACAAAGCCGGTCCTGATTTTTCGGCATCAATACTCATTGATCGGAACTTATGAATCATGAAAGGTTTTCCATGCCAGCCAATTCGCTCATGACTGTAGAAGACAGGACCTTTTGAAGTAAGTTTTACGCCAAGGGCAACTAGAATATATACCCAGCTGAAAAGTGTTAAAACAACTGCTGAAGCAGTAATGTCAAAGATACGTTTTATTGATTGTTCCCAGGTTGGCATTATTTCTCTGGAAATCTCTATTAAAGGAGCCCCAAATATGGAGGTCATTTTAACGGAGCCCGAAAGGATGTCATACATATCAGGAATCACTTTTATAATAAGACCTTGATAATCGAGTTCATTGACTATTTTGCCAATGTTTTCATGTTCAAAAGATTCAATGGCAATGATTACTTCTTCAATTTTTTTTTCAATTATAATATTCTTTAAATCAGATAGTTCACCCAGGTGAGGTAAGCTTTTGTTTAATACTTGCGAGAAGCCGTTCTTGTTTTCAATATGAACAAACCCCACAAATTTATTACCAGAGGATTTGGACTGATGTTCCATTTCATTGTAAAGTTTTACTGCATTCTCATTGCTACCGACCAATAAAGTATTAAACCCCATAATTCTATTATGAATACGGTAATTGGTGATGCTTGATAATATGAATCTGAGTATCGCAGTAAATCCAAAATGGAGCAAAAACAAAGTAAGTATAGTTTGATAATAATTTCTGTACGAAAGTATCTGGTCATCAAGTAGTAAAGTGAAAAATATAATCAAAACACCTATAATAGAAAGCAGCAGTGTTTGCCCAACTTCTTTTAGACGTGATTTTCTGTAAATATCTTTATAACTTCCTGTAAGATAGTATATTATAATCCAAAAAAATGGAATAAATAGGAGTCCCCAAAAGAATCTATTGTCAAAATTTAAAGGAATAGGTTTTCCGAATTTAGCGGTTTCAATATAAAGCTTTCTGAAGGTGTAAAAAAGTGTCCAGGCCAGCATAGCTGCTGATATATCGGCAATAAGGTACTTTAGAACTTGTAACTTTTTATTCATAAAACTGCTTACCCTTCCACCTAATTATGAATGATTTTAATATTGTCCAGTGATAAAGAGATACTGTCTTCTGCCGTATTGTTGATCATGCCCCATGCGATTTTATAGTTTAAGGCGGAGGAAGCGCTGCTCACAGAAGGGGTGAGATAAACATAGGCTTTGTTCCATGTTAAACTTTGGTTGAAACGCAATACTACAAATTGGGCGGATGTTGCTGCTCCATAGGCGTATATGCTAACCGTGAACCCATAATTACACTTATAGTTAAATTCTAAAAATACTGGGGAACCATATTGAGGCAAAACCATTGGAGTTACTGTTGCGCATTCGAATCTAGTATTGACAGGATCTAGATAGGCGATAGCAGAATGAGTTCCTTCAAAAACATTCTCATGAGGAGTGGCTGAGTAAAGTAGTTGTAAAGTAGTATCCGTCTTTCCATTAACAGTGTCAATAGTTGTTCCTGTTGTTTCGAAATCAGACATAAATTCGTATACTGTTGCCGAAGTGTAAGTTGTAGTTGGAGTTAAAGTAGTTACTGCACCTTTCTGTAAATCAATATCTTGTTCAATAAAATTATAAAAAGGGTAATAGGATCTGTTGGTAGCAATACCATTTACCTTGATCCCGGGTTTGATCCTGATTCTATGCTTTCCATCATAAAGCACGGGGAAGGTTGCTGGCAATTCAAAACAGCCAATTAACTGTTCATCGATGTACACCCATGCATCTGAAATTTTGCTAGAATTTGTTCCCTGAGTGGCTGTTGTAGTAAGGTCAATTTTTTGTATATGAATATAGGCTGGAATAGGTTCAGCAGGATTGTATAATTCACATGAAGAAAAGGCGACAGCAAATAATAGACTAAATGCAATAATTATTTTGTAGTATTTTTTCATTCTTCAGATTTATTGATTCAATGGCTGTTCTTCCGTAAAATTAGATGTCAGCTTCATTTTTTCGATAATTTTGTAAGCAACATCCAAGGCTTTATAACCATCATCAATACTCACCAAAGGGGTTGTGTTGCTGATAATTGAATCAGCAAACGCTTCCAACTCCATTTTTATTGCATTGGTTGGTAAAATAGTTGGATTTTCGAAGTAGATTTGTTTAGAGCCTTTGTTATTTCCAAGATCTATGGTAACTGAGAGGGGGTCTATTTCGCCAACCACGTCATTTAATCGGATAACATCTACTTTTTTATCAAGAAAATCTACTGAGATATAGGCATCTTTTTGAAAGAAACGGGACTTCCTCATGTTCTTCAAAGAGATTCGGCTGGCTGTAAGGTTGGCAACGCACCCATTATCAAATTCGATACGTGCATTTGCAATATCGGGGCTTTCACTTACTACAGCTACACCGCTTGCGCTGATCCGTTTAATATTCGATTTTACAACACTCAGAATAATATCGATATCGTGGATCATTAGATCAAGAACAACTGAAACATCAGTTCCTCTTGGATTGAATTGTGCCAAACGGTGTGTTTCAATAAACATAGGGTTGGAACAATAATCTCTGGCGGCAATAAACGCAGGATTGAATCTTTCAACATGTCCAACTTGTACCAGCACATTTGCTTCTTTGGAAAGACCTTTTAAGCTTTTTGCTTCTTCTATTGTATTGGTTACAGGTTTTTCAACGAAAATATGTTTGGAGCTTTTTATTGCTTTGGAAGCGCAATCATAATGCGCTATCGTAGGTGTAACAATATCAACAGCGTCAACTTGTTCTAATAATGCATCAATCGTATCAAATCTTTTTATTCCGTATTCCTTTTCAACAAGTGCTGCTGATTCAGGGTTCGCGTCATAAAATCCAACTAATTCATATTTATCAATTTCCTTCAATAGTCGGATATGAATTTTACCAAGATGACCAGCACCCAGCACTCCAATTTTTATCATAAACTCTTTGCTTTTGTACAAAAATACTTTTTTCCACAATTGATTATTGAAAAATTACTTTTTTTATTAAGTATACTGTTGTTAATTTCCTCAATTTCGTGATCTAGAAAACAATTATGACAAACGACACATATCGGCACAAAGGTTTACGCAGGCAATTAGCATCCTTATTAAAGGAGAAAGGAATAGAAAATGCGTCAGTTTTAACAGCAATTGAGACCGTTCCACGTCATTTGTTTTTAAATAGCTCATTTATAGAACGTGCTTATGAAGATATAGCATTCCCAATTGGGTCGGGACAAACCATTTCAAGACCACATACTGTTGCTTTTCAAACGGAATTACTCGAACTTAAAAAAGGGGAGAAGGTTTTGGAAATAGGTACTGGTTCGGGCTACCAAACAAGCGTTTTGCTGGAAATGGGTGCTAAAGTATACACAATTGAGCGTCAAAAAGCACTTTTCGACCTTACCAAAACATTTTTGCCAACTATTGGTTATAATCCTAAGTTCTTTTATGGCGATGGGTACAAAGGGTTACCTGTTTTTGCTCCTTTTGATAAAATCATTATAACGGCGGGTGCACCCATTATCCCCGATGCACTTTTGGATCAGTTAAAGATTGGTGGAATAATGGTTATTCCGCTTGGAGATGCAGTGCAGGTAATGACCTTGATAAAAAAGGTAGCCAATAAAAAGTTTGAAAAAGTGGAATATGGGGAGTTTCGATTTGTTCCATTATTAGAGAACAAGGAGTGGGGAGATTAAAGGTTATGAACAATTTACTGTTTAAAACAACTAAATTGTTAATAACTTATATCGTTGAAAAATGTATTATCTTTGTAGCACTGAATTTTAATTATTACAAATCAATTATTTAAACTAAACAACAAAAACTATGAAAAAATCAGTATTAGTAATTGCTTTAGCGCTTGGCGTAACAGGTGCTTTTGCGCAAGATTTAACATCAAAAAAAGGTGAGCCAATTTTACCAGAGTCTGGTGATTGGGCTATCAGTATGGATGCAACTCCTATCTTTAGCTTTGTAGGAAATGCATTTAACGGTAACACAGGTAATGCTGCTCCAGGAGTAAATTGGTTGAATGGTAACCAAACAATCATCGGAAAAAAATTCATCGATGAGAAAAGTGCTTACAGAGCATTAGTAAGATTAGCGTTTACTAACCAAACTTACAAAAACATGGTTAGTGACAATTCTCAAACTGCAGCACCAGTTTTCCCAGCTACAGGTGCAATGGTTCAGGATAAATTTAAAATGAGAAACACAACTATTGGTTTAGGTGTTGGTAAAGAGTGGAGAAGAGGAAAAACTCGTTTGCAAGGGTATTATGGTGCAGATGCGATGATCTGGATTGCTTCATCTAGTACTAAATACGATTGGGGAAATACAATGTCAGCTACAAATGCTGCTGGTGTAACAACAACTCCAACTTCAACAACTTGGAATACATCAACTGGTGATGTAACTGGATCTTCAGCTGCAGCATCTCGTCTAATGTCTACAAAATCTGGTATGACTTTCGGATTAGGTGTTCGTGGTTTCATTGGAGCTGAATACTTTATCTTCCCTAAAATTGCAATTGGTGCAGAATACGGTTGGGGATTAGGTTTCCAAGTTCAAGGTAAAGGAAAATCAACTGTTCAAACAACAGGTGGTACTCCAGTATCTGTTGGAGAACAAGAAACAGAAACTGCTGGTAACTCTAAATTTGGTTTCGATACAGATTTAAACCAAGGAACTATTTTTGGTTTCAGAGGTTCTAACACTGGAACAGGTTCATTAAGAGTAACTTTCCACTTCTAGTAAGTTGAAATTATACGAAACAAAAAATCCCGCTAGAAGCGGGATTTTTTGTTTTATGACAATTGTAAAAAAAGCGTTGCTACTTCATCCTCCGTCAGCTCCCTCCATTCTCCTAATTTTAAATTACCTAATTTAATATTCATTATTCGTACTCGTTGTAATTTTATGACCTGATAATCTAATGCATTGCACATTCTCCGAATCTGTCTGTTCAAGCCTTGTTTTAGCGTGATTCTGAAAATACGTTTGGCATTTGGCTCTGCTTTTATTTTACATGGTTTTGTTGTTGCTTCTCCAATATTTACTCCTTGTGCCATTTGTTTTAGAAATTGATTTCGTAGGGGAAGGTTAAGTGTTACTATGTATTCCTTTTCGTGTTCAAAGTTGGGGTGAATAATTTTGTTGATGATTGCTCCATTATTTGTCAGTAATAGCAGTCCTTCCGAATCTTTATCCAATCGACCGACAGGTAAAATATTTTCCTTGTGATTGATGGCATCAATAATATTCCCCTCTATTTTTTCTGTTGTACAAACAATTCCAGCGGGTTTATTGTATGCGATATAAATAAATTTATGTTCTTCCATTTTTAATATTTCAGCAAATGTAATTTGTAAATGATGGTATATGAAATAAATTTTTACATTTGTCCGCTTTTGGTCCCTTCCATTATTGGGAGGGTTAAAAGGGAATCAGGTGTGAATCCTGGACATTTCCCGATGCTGTAAGTTCATTTTTAGTTTTTAACATTCAAAGCCACTGTCCGCTCACGCGGATGGGAAGGCGTTAAAAAACAGAACAAGTCAGAAGACCTGCCATTTGCAAATATTCAATGCTTTCGGGTAAAGAGCTAAGAATGGAAACAGGTTATTTTTATAACAATCCTATCCGTTCCCCTTTTTACTCCTTTTATGTACATTTTAAAAATATTTAAAAATGAAAAAGGAGAAAATCTTCATCGTATCAAGCGCAATAGTATTGCTGGCGCTAAGTGTTTCTGCGCAAGATTCATTAAAGAACAAACAACTTTCTGAAGTAGTGGTTTCTGCAACACGCAGTGAGAGGAACATCACTGATATTGGTCGCAGTATTTCTGTGATCACCGCTGACGACATCAAAAAATCGGGTGCAACCTCTATGGCAGAACTGCTTAGCCAACAAGAAGGAATGTATGTTGTTGGAGCTGGACAAAACCCGGGTATGACCTCCAGTATTTTTACGCGCGGAGCAAATAGCAATCAGACAGTCGTCTTAATTGATGGGGTCAGGATAACTGATCCATCAGCGATCAATAACTCGATTGATGTTAGTGAATTATCATTAGCAAACATTGACAAGATCGAAATTGTAAGAGGATCGCACAGCATATTATACGGCTCTTCTGCAATTGGTGGGGTTGTGAATATTATCACAAAAAAATCTGCTAAGCCTGGATTGTCTGCAGATGTTGCATTAACAGGTGGAACCTTTGGTAAAAACACATCCGAGATTACTGAAAATGTGTATTTGAATTATGCCCTTAAAAATGGTTTTTACGCGAGCGCTGAGGTGATGAACACGGATGTCATGGGCTTGAATGCGACTGTGGATACCGTCACATCCTCTTCCGCATATAAATATGATAATAGGAGCGATGGCTTTTCAAAGCTGGATTGGTTGGCAAAAACGGGGTTTCAGAATAAAAAACTTGATGTATATGCTTCCTACAAACAAACTCAACAGCTAGCTGATATTGATAAATCAGCCTATAAAGATGACGACAACTATACAGTGGCATTTAAAAGAAGTTTGTTTACCTATGGCGCTTCCTATAAGTTGAGTGAGAAATTTAATTTTGGTTTGATTGGTGGAATGTCTGCTATGAAAAGAACAGCCATTGACGATTCGTCAACAATTGATGCAGCTGGAACATACGATAAAACCTATAATAAAGGAGTGTATGAAGGAAAAATAATGAGCAATGAATTGCAAGCAAATTATATGATCAAAGGGTTGAATATTGTTCTTGGAGCAGGTTTGTATAGTGAAGGGATGAAGGCAAATACGAGCTACTTGTATTATAATCAATGGGGATTTCCACCCAGTTACGTTGATTTAAAAACATCTACCGATTCCATTAACCCTGCGTCAACCACTTCCACTATTTTTTTGCATACAGATATAGGAGGTGAACTTTTTAATGAAAAACTAAAGTGCCTGAATCTATCAGGTGGTCTAAGAGTTAGCAATCACAATGTGTTTGGGACAAATCTAACATATGAGATCAATCCTTCAGTAAAAGTTGTAGAGGGTGGATTGTTGTATTTTACCTATGCCACTGGTTACAATGCCCCTTCGTTATATCAACTATATGATGCCACAAAGTATGTTACCTGGGATACTCAAATCACAAATGGCTTAACAAGAGGGAACAAAAAACTATCTCCTGAAAGCTCCAAAACGTTTGAGATCGGATATAAACAGAAGATAAATGATGTTACTTTCTCTGTCGCCTATTTTAATACATGTGTCGATCATGTGATTGAATATGTGTACTTATGGGATAAAAATATAGGCATTGATACTTTAGGTCAAAATTTTGGAAGAGACGATTATAGAGGTGATACATATATTAATATTGGGAAGATGACGACACAAGGTGTGGAGTTTGGCTTCAGTTCAAAAGTGTCAGAACAATTATCAGTGTCTGCAAATGTAATTTTGGTGAATGGTAAATTACACTATTCACCCAGCGATATTGACACATCTCAAACACATGGAGATCATGTTCAGATTTTTGGTAACGGTGCATTTATTTCAAATAAGGAAGTTGAAACACTTGGTTTGTCTCGTAGACCGAGTACAGCGAATATTTCAATTACGTATATGCCGATTAAAAAAATTGCTTTAAGGGCCGATGTTCGTTACGTGGGATCAAGAGGTGATGTTTATTACGAATCAAGCCTTGGACCTTATGGTGCACTAGGAACAGTGTCTGTTGAACAATATACATTGTTTGATCTTTCCCTTCGAACAGCAATTTATAAAGGATTTTCAGCAAACCTTAGCGTATCCAATTTGTTGGATAAAAAATATTACGAAATAAACGGCTTTACAACTCGTGGCAGGGGAGTTTATTTAACATTGCATTATACTTTATGATGCGTCTAAAAGAAAAATGTATTTTTTGTTGGAGCGGAGGAAAAGACTCCGCTCTGGCGTTATACAAAGTGTTGCAATCAAACAAGTATGAAGTTGTTGCTTTACTTACTACACTAAATGCTCCATTTAGTCGAGTTTCCATGCATGGTGTTCGTGAAGAATTATTAGAAAAGCAAGCTGAATCAATTGGTTTGCCTTTGATAAAAATGTATGTAAGTGAAGGAACCAATTCAGAATATGAATCGGAGATGGAGTCAATACTTTTAAAATATAAAGTTCAAGGAGTTACGAAAGTCATTTTCGGTGACATCTTTCTTGAAGACCTTCGGAAGTACAGAGAAAACAATTTGTTGAAAGTAGGATTGGTTGCCGAATTTCCATTGTGGATGAAGGATACAAAAGAATTGATTCAGGAGTTTTTAGGTCTGGATTTCAAAACAATCGTTTGTTGCGTGAATGATTCATATTTAAATGAAAACAATGTAGGAGTGGAGATCGATGAAGAATTTATAAAAAAATTACCTAAGGAAGTAGACCCTTGCGGAGAAAACGGCGAGTATCATTCGTTTTGTTATTCAGGACCTATCTTTAAAAAACAAATAAACTTCGCTTTGGGAGAAAAAGTATATAAACCTCTTGGGAAAAGCGTGTCAGAAGAAAAAAGTGAATCTACAAAAGGATTTTGGTACAGTGATTTGATACCAATTTAGGAATAACAATTTATTGGAAGTTAATTCTTACAAACTTTCTTCGACCAATTGAGCTACTTCTTCGCCAACTAAACTGCCGATAGCAACACCCATTCCGCCCATTCTCACAGCACAGAAAACATTTTTACTTACACATTGCACAATACTTTTTTTTGAAGGACCTACACCCATTATTCCGCTCCATCGCATGTCAATGGTGTGTTTTGTATTTGGTAAGATCATTGTTTTTAATAACTCTTCCAGCTTATTTTGAACTAATTGCGTTAACCCGAAGGCAGTAGTTTCTTCAGTAACAAAGTCTAGATTTCTTCCACCCCCAAACAGAACACGATTGCCAATATTTCTAAAATAATAATAGCCACTGTTATAATGGAATGTACCTTTTAGTTTCAGTTCTTTAATTGGATGAGTTATTAAAACCTGCGCTCGGGCAGGTGCTACAGAATAATTAGGTAGAAATTGTTTTGCAAATCCATTTGTTGCAATGATTAAACGGTTGCAGGTAATATTTATTCCACTTGACGAATGAATGATAACACCCTTATGTGTTTCATTAATTTCGGTTACCTCATATCCGTTAATTATTTCTACACCTAAATTGCGAACTTTAGCAATAAGTGCTGAGATCATTTTCCCAGTATCTATTTGTGCTTCCGCGGTGTTGTTAATCATGTGTTTTACATTTTTAAATCCGAATTTTTTTATAGAATCATCGGCATTTTTATAGACGGCTCTTTTGCCAATTATTTTTCCGGTGTGCTTATTTAAATAATCGAGCATTGAATTGCATTCTGAAAAACTTTTTTTAGAATCGAACACTTCATAACCTCCCCAATTGTGAAAATCAATTGCTTTGTCACCTAAATTTTTTCTAAGCCGGATCAATCCATTCCATCTTTTTTCAACCAGTGAAAAGACCTCCTCTTCCGAATTTGCCTTTAGGTCATCTAGCAGTTCAGAAGGGCTTCCAAAGCAAGCAAAACCAGCGTTTTTAGAGCTTGCTCCCATTGGCAATATGCCACGTTCGAGGATGATTATCTTTAAATTTTTATTCTTCTTTTTTAAATTTAATGCAGCATTCAAACCCACAATACCACTGCCTATTATGGCGACATCTATGTTGTTAAAAAATGTGTTTTGTTCCCAGTAACTTAAATTCATGATAATAACATCGTTATGTTTTTTTCAATATAAAATCATATGCGAAATTAAGCAAATTAAAATAATGGCTAAAAAGCTCGTTAGACAATATGTTCGGTATGCAAAAAATGAAACAAACAAATGGAAGAAAACTTTCGATTTTAGGCATTTTTTCACCATATTTGCTAAGCAATTTATAAGCTAATATTTGTAACTGCAAATCAAGTTGTAAATACAATTCTTCACTTAAATTATATATAATCACAAGAATAATTAATGACATCTCATTTTTTAAAAACAGGGCTTTCAATTTTATTGATTTGTTTCTATTCTTCACATTCTTTTTCTCAGGATATTTATTCAAGTAAGGAATCGTCTCGGTTCTCTTTTACTGCAGGTATGACAAGTACTAGTTTATTAAAAGATACTTTTGGATATAAGCCGGGTATATTATGCAATGGAGGATTTATGTATAGTTTGGCAATATCAGAAAAATTCAATGTCGTAGGAAATCTTCTATATACCGGAAAGTCATTAAAAAACGATTCTCCAATAATTAAATACCGGTATTTTTATATTGATCTTCCAATTTATTTGCAATATCAGTTAAGTGATAATATTAGGCTAAATCTTGGCGGGCAATATTCATGGTTTACAAATTCCAAGGCGATTGTCATAGATGGTTCCAATTCAACAGGTGTAAATGTTGAAAAGTCTGGTAGCATAAAAGAGAGCGATTATGGTTTTTTGGCAGGAGCGGAGATCGATCTAAATCACGCTATATCATTGGCTGCACGTTACACTCTTTCAGGGTCTACATTTTTTGAGGTGAATAAAATTAATTTTGGTGTATTTCAATTTTCATTTAATTATTTAATTTACAGCTCTCACAAAAAAAAATTCTCGAGAACAAAAACTGAAAATCAATGAGAGCAATTGGATTGCTTTTGCTGCCAGCGTTATTGGCAACTCTGAATTCTTGCAATAACACTAATGCAAATTCCCAGCATATAGTAATTGCATGTCCAGCATCCAGTGTAACTTCTTTTACATCAAATAATATATATTGTTGGAAAGATAATTATGATTCTAAGAATGCGATAATAAACCGTATTCCATGTCCTGAAGGATATAAGAGAGTGGAAGCTAAGGAAGGTTCTTTCGCCAATTGGCTTCGTTTTTTGCCACTGAAAATAGGGAATCCTGATGTGCATTTATACAACGGAGAATTAAAAAAATATCAAAGTGGCCATGCGGCAGTTTTGGATATTGATGTGGGTAATAAAGATCTTCAGCAATGTGCAGATGCAGTGATGCGGATGCGTGCGGAATATTTGTATTCAAAAAAGGATTTTGAAAACCTTCATTTTAATTTTACTAGTGGAAATACTGTTGGGTTTAATAAGTGGTCAAGTGGCTACAGAACGGTAATAAAAGGAAATGAAGTTTCGTGGGTGCTTTCAGCGCTTAAAGATGATTCTTATAAAACATTTAAAGGGTATATGAATGTCATCTTTAGTTATTGCGGAACATCTTCATTGAGTAAAGAGTTAAAGCCTGTTGCATTAAAAAAGATTGAAATTGGCGATGTGTTTATTTTTGGCGGATTTCCTGGTCATGCCGTTTTAGTGGTTGATATGTGTGAAAACGAAAAAACGGGAGATCAATTATTTCTGATCCAGCAAAGTTATATGCCTGCTCAGGACATTCATCTTCTTAAAAATTTTAATAATGCAGCCTTTAGCCCATGGTACAGTACCAATTTTGAAGGTGATCTTAAAACTCCTGAGTGGACATTTAGCAAAGATCAGTTGATGGGCTGGTGAAAAAATAAATGTAATTGATGTGTTTATTTTTTAATTATTTTCTGTGTAATTATCTTTTCTTCAATCTTAATTTGTACAATATATATTCCTGAAGGGTATTTGGAAACGTCAATCATTACAGAGTTATTTTCTAGAGAATAACTAGGATACATGGATTGTCCATAACAATTAATTAGGGTAATCGTTTCAATTTTTTTGCTGTAAGCAAATATGTTAAGTTGGTTGGTAACCGGGTTAGGGAAAATGCTTGGATAGCCAGGCACCATGGTTGTTTCAATACCTGCAAGAAGTGTGTTTACGGTTTGTACAATTGTATCTGAATAATCACAATAGTGCGCTATTAAAGTTACAGTATAGTTACCGCTGCTTGAATAAGTATGAACAGGGTTTGTAATAGATGACGAGTTGCCATCTCCAAAATCCCATTCATAATTTGATGCATTAATCGAAAGGTTGTTAAAAGCGACTATGTTCCCAGGAGATACGGAAGTACTGAAGTTTGCAAGGGGATCATATTTTCCAATATTCCAATTCATTAGACTATCAAATAAAACTGCTTTGACAGCAGTTCTGATATGCATGGCATCAATAGGAGATAAGGTATAATCATAAGAAATGAGCAGCGGATTTTTTCGGAACATAGACGTGTAAAAACTGCATGCCCCGGCATAAGATCCAGCGGCAGATGGATGACTTTCATCCGCCTGATAAAGGTCAATTGATGGGAAATTCTGTCTTATATAATTCCAAACGGCTCCTACAGGCGACACTTCTGCATTATTACTGTCTGCCATCATCTGATATCGTAAATGCAATAAACTATCCATACCGTTATAAGTACATACAGGTGGCCAAGAACTACAATTAGAAGCATCTCCATTTTTTCTTCCCCATGTCATATAGAACAAGGTTTGCGCACAATTATTATATTCGTTGATGAGGCTGTCGAGTGTGTGTGCGTATGGGAAAACATCGGTCTCAACTTGAACTATATCAAAGGATGGAAGTTGACTTTGTTCTTGAAGTACAACATAATTCCAGTTCCCTACCATAATTTTGCTGAGCGAAGTAGCATTAGTAGAATGCCCTTGAAGCGTATATCCACCAGGTGTATTACTGTCGAATAGCAATGTGTCGTTCATTGATGTAGCAATGTCAGCAGTAATCTGTGGTAAATTATTGACATACGTATAACTGTTTCCAAGGAACAAGACACTTTTTTTTGTTTGACCAATGGAATAGTAAGAAAAAACGAAAACAAAACTGAAAATGGAGATTGTTTTATTCATAGGACAATTTGAAGGTAATTGAATTATCTTATACGTAGATGCAAAAATAGTTATAAGGTTGCATTTCTGTTCACTCCATTTTATTTTAGTGAGGCCTAATTTTGACTACTTTTATATGAAATAGGTATCAATTCACATTATTATTAATTATGAATAATCCAACGGATGAAATTCCAGATAAAATTCACGCAAAAGAAACAGATTACCTGTATCTAAATCAGTCAGAAATTAGTGGAGCAGGTAAAGGGTTATTTACATCTATACAAATATATAAAAATGAGGTGATCTCACTTTTTAAAGGTGAACGCTTAACCAACTCTGAGGCAATGATTAGAGTGAAAAAGGGTATGGATGGCTATTTTATAAATATGTTAGATGGATCGATCTTGGATTCTAAGAAAGTAAAGTGTTTTGCAAAGTATGCAAATGATGCTGAAGGGTTTTCGACAATAAAATCCAAGAACAATTCAAAAATATCCTTGGATGAAAATGATAAGGTTTGTTTGGTTGCACTCAGAAATATTAAGATTGGAGAAGAGATATTTTGTAGTTATGGCAAAAAGTATTGGAATAAATTTAGTTTAAGTGCATCTAAACTTATTCAATCAAGATAGATTAAACAAAAATGGCGAAACCAAAAGCTTCGCCATTTCATTATTGTAAAAGTTAAATTAAGCTTTGATTAAAGCAGGTATTCTGCGTTGAGCTAAATAGAAGGCTCCGAATAGGAGCGCATTAAAAAATAAATCTCCTAATAACGTAGGAGCAAAAAATGGTATCCCTAATACATAGGTTGTGCCTAATCCTGCTGGTCCGCCAACCATTCCGCATGATGCCCATACTCCAAAGTTAGTGATCGTGAAAAACAAAACAGATGA